>Ga0310342_100001487_pt1 | contig 14563 bp, 10 predicted proteins | sample S15DNA20500_MG_FD_206155 | JGI IMG/M metagenome (GOLD analysis project Ga0310342, IMG submission 206155) | Marine microbial communities from station ALOHA, North Pacific Subtropical Gyre - S1503-DNA-20-500_MG | ecosystem: Environmental > Aquatic > Marine > Oceanic | place: Pacific Ocean: North... | reverse complement strand
TACGATTACCCATTGGCGCCTCTGCGCCACTGTCGGTTTTGCTGGATGGATAGCGTCAATCTGCTGGTTCATTGCCTTTACAATGACCAACGCGGCCTTTGTGCGTGCCCTCGGCCAGATAGAGCTATTATTCACATTTCTAGCCTCTGTTCTTATTTTCCGAGAAAAAGTCAGCCGCAAGGAAATTGTAGGTGCCATGTTGCTTGTCGTCGGCATCGTAGTGCTGGTCATTGAAAAGACCTATTGAATCCGGAAACTTGATTGATCTGTTGTTACCCACGGAGAGAACTGATGAAAACGGGTTATGGACCACTTAACGGCATTCGTGTCGTCGATTTTACCCATGCGATGGCTGGCCCGACATGTGCCTTGATGCTCGCAGACATGGGTGCTGAGGTAATCAAGATCGAGCGGGCACCGTTCGAGGCTGATGAAGCACGTAATGCCAGCGATCCCTACTCCATCAATGGCGTGTCGGCCACCTACATGATCCTAAATCGCAATAAGAAAACATTGCCTCTTGATCTGAAGTCGCCAGAAGGCAGTGCTGTAGCAAAAAAGGTGCTGCTGGATGCCGATGTGGTCCTGGAAAATTTCCGCCCCGGTGTACTCGAACGACTCGGTCTGAGTTACGAAAATATCTGTGAATTCAACCCTCAGATCATCTATGGCGCTATCAGTGGATTTGGACGAACTGGCCCATACAAGGTGCGTGCTGGTTTCGATCTTATCGCTCAGGGAATGTCTGGCATTATGAGTGTCACGGGTGAGGGGCCAGGGAGACGCCCAGTCAAACCAGGCGTGCCCATGACCGATATCACCGCCGGGATCCTCCTCGCAATGGGTATCTGTGCTGCCCTTCGGCACCGCGAAGTTACAGGCGAAGGACAAATGGTCGACACCTCTTTATTCGAAGCGGGCATTGTCCAGACTTACTGGCACTCGGCGATAGCATTCGCCACCGGCTTGGCGCCTGAACCGCTGGGATCTGGACACCCGCTGAATGCTCCTTATCAGGCGCTGCAGACTGAAGACGGATGGATCACGGTCGGGGCTGCCAATGGGCCCACCTGGAAACGGTTTGCGGAAATTGTCGACCCCGACATGCTTGAGGACCCGCGTTTCTGTACCAACGAAGCACGCATGGAAAACCTCAAAGTCCTAGAGCAACATCTCAACAACAAGTTATCCGCAAGAACCACCGAGGCCTGGCTGGATCTGTTGGAGCAAGCAGGTGTACCCGCAGGTCCGATCAACACAATTTTACAGATGCACGATGATCCACAAGCACTGGCACGGGAAATGGTGGTTACACAATCCCACCCTGACGCTGGCCCAGTCAAAACGCTGGGTTTGCCTGTTAAATTCTCACAAACGCCCGGTGGACCGAAACAGCCAGCCTCTCGTTACGGTGAACACACGCGGTCTATCTTGCGCGACGTCGGTTACACTGATGAGGAAATCAGCACATTTATCCGCAGCGGGGTCACCGTCGCTGATGAACAATCGCCTGAAAGTAACTCTGACAGAACCTGACGGACTTTGAATCTACAGAGGTGGCGCTGGCATCTTGCCAAGCACCTGCTCACACCACCTGGCAGCACTGAGTAATCTGGGCTCTTCCAGCCTGGCCGCGATAAGCTGTATTCCCAGAGGCAGGTCAGATTGAGAAAGCCCTGAAGGCACCGTCACAGTCGGCAGCCCAGTGGACGTCCATGGGCCCTGAAACATCGCACTGCCAGTGACGCTAAGATCACCCGGTGCCGGCGTTGGTGTGGACGGCGTCAACAGCACCTGTGCCTTCTTCGATAATCTCTCAGCATCAGCAATAAACTGAACGCGACTCTCTAACGCCCGCGAATAGGTCACTGCATCGATACCAAGGCCCGTTTCTACCAGTTCCCGAATATTAGGCCCATAAAGATCCGCCTTTTCTTTGAGCAGCGGTTCATGAAAGTTGGCGGCTTCTACGGTCAAGATTATCAATTGATCTGCCATAGCGCGTTCAAAACTTTCCGGCAATTCGATATGTTCGACTCTGGCACCCTCGCACGACAGACGTTCGATGACTTCTTGCGTGTGGGCACGCACATCGTCATCCGCATTTTCAAAAAAATAATCTTGTAGTACCGCCACGTGGGGTGGGCTTGGATTCTTAATCCCCACAGAGTAGTCCGGTACGTCGTCATACACAGTAGTTGGATCGTTTGTGTCTGGACCAGCCATCACCTGAAGCATCAGGGCCACATCTTCAACTGATCTTGCCATCCAGCCGACATGATCAAAAGACCAACTCAAAGGCACAACGCCGAATCGACTCACCCGCCCGAAAGTTGGTTTCAGACCCACAATGCCGTTATAGGATGCAGGTCGAAGCACCGAACCCCGTGTCTGAGTTCCGAATGCGGTCGGACACATCATCGCAGCAACCGCGGCGGCCGAGCCACTGCTCGAACCGCCAGGGGTATGGTCGATGTTCCAGGGATTGCGGGTTGGAGACGGATCGCGATAGGCAAACTCGGTGGTGACTGTCTTGCCCAACATAATTCCGCCCGCCTCCTGAAGACGCGCCACAGTCGTCGCATCGTGCTTAGGAACAAAATCCGCATAAACCTTGGAACAAGCAGTAGTCGCTACACCGGCGGTGTAGAAAATATCCTTAACCCCGGTTGGGACACCGATTAACGGTGCACTGGAACCTGCATCAAGTTCAGCCTGTTTCTGGTGAGCCTGAGCTATGACCGCTTCAGAATCAACATGGACCCACGCCTGCAAATGATCTAGATCACTGATGCGCGCTAAGAGAGCCTGCACAAGCTCTACGACCGAAAAGCTGCGTGCCCTCAGCCCGCTGACAATTTCAACAGTACCGAGTTCGTGGAGATTCATGAGGGGTGAAAGTGACGAAAACGTGTTGTGCCGTCTCGCTCGATCTGCTCAACCAGAGCTATCTCCCAGGTCAGGTAGGCATGCATCGCCTCTTCGATAGCGTCGGTCTGCTGATACGGTTTATACCAGACATCCTCTGACAGTTCGCCCGCATCCGGATCGTCTCCCGATTCACGGGCATAGCCCGCATCTGTCCAAGCTTCGATACCACCATCCAAAACACACACTTTAAGGTCTTCTCGGTGAGAAACCTCGGCAGCAGCGAACTTAGCGAGAATACCGTCAGGTGACGTCAGTACAAACGTCAAGTTGTCTCCCCCGATTTTTTCCAACACCTCTTCCAGTCCAGTGCGTGAAGCCCGCCGGGCACTGGGTATATGTCCTGCCCTGAATTCAAGGCTGTCTGACAAATCGATCACAACCGTGTTTTTCTCCGTAATTAAATCGTTTAGCGCAGAAACCTTAATAAGCTGCACATCCAGGTTCTCAAGACCCAAAACTTCTCGTCTTTCCGGCCCTGTTTCAAGATCAGTTTCCACCAGATCGCCGTCCAGCACATAGACATTGTCCCACCCCATCTGGATCAGCCAGGATGCTGTCATGGTCGCACGTACACCAGTATCGTCAACCAGTACTAGACGGGCGTTTCGAACACCAACGTACTCATCCGTAGCCTGCACCAACTGCCCCCCGGGAGCTGATCGAGAACCCGGAAGATGGCCAGCTACATATTCTTCTGGCGAACGCACATCCAGAACAAACAGGGTAATCTCACTTGTTTGTGTACGAAATCTTTCCAGGTCAGCACTCGATACCTTTTCTACGCCAAACCGCTTGGCCACCGTATCGGCCATCTTCCGTGAACGCTCGAGTCCATTTTCTGTTACGTTTGGCGCGTGTCGAACCTGACCATGGTCTAACCCATAACCTGCCAGATGCCATCCCATGGTACCGTTTTCCAGTGCCACAACTGGATTCGGTATACCGGCATTAATCAATGACTGTGCCCCAATAATACTACGCGTTCTACCCGCACAATTGACCACAACAAGCGTCTGTGGATCTTCGACTGCATCGCTGACCCGGTAAGCAAGCTCTGCACCAGGGCAGCAAATCCCACCCGGAATACTCATGCTGGTGAATTCTTTCATTGGCCGACTATCCAGAATGACAATATTTTCACCGGCATCGAGTTTGGCTTTTATCTCCGCGGCTGGTAGGCGAGGCGTGCCGTATTTATGTTCAACAAATTCTCCAAAAGCCTTACTGGGCACGTTTACACCTGAGAAGATCTCGTAGCCGGCTTTCTCCCATGCCCCTATCCCACCATCCAGAATATTCACCTGTGTATAGCCGAATTCGGTAAGGCGTACCACGGCGATATCTGCCAGCCCGCTGGCATCGTCACACAGCACAATCGGTGTTTCTAATCGAGGAATCAGGCACCCAACCTCCAGTTCAAGATTTGCCAGCGGGATCGAGATCGCGTAAAGCAGATGGTTACCGGCGAAAGCACCCCCACTTCTGACATCCACTACGGCGAGCTCTTTACCTTCGACAATCTGCTCTTTCAGTTGACTCGGTGATACAAAACTCATCTCAACAGCTCCTCTTATGGAATAGTCGTGTCATTGATCCGTCCCAGATCAATCAGACCCTGTCGTACGTTGAACTGAACACACGAAAGCCGACGACCAAATCAATCAATCGACCGGCGTCTGGATATCGGTTCGGATGGACATGGTTTTTACCGTTTTCCGTGCTTGATCAAATACCAGTCGTTCATGAAGGTGATCCAAGGCGAGTCCATACATATGCAGATGCACTGTGGATTCTGAATCATCGGTAGAGATTGCATGAATATCGTCCGGTAGAAAAACAACGCCATTGCCATGCTGGACCACAGAAGTCCCTGTTTCTTCCAGTTCTGCATAACCCTCTGCAGATGCATCATCAGTTCGCTGGTAGAACCGGTTCAGTTCATCCCCATAGACACCCACGATGACGGCCCAAGTCGTGTGGTTGTGGGGCGGCACTGATTTTCCCGCAGCACCGACAGAAGCGTAGAGTGCATAGCGATGATCTGGATCTTCGGAAATTCGATAGACGGCAGATCCACCATCCTCAGTTACAGGAAAACTGCTTCGGGGAAACAATTCCTTATCCCGAGCAAGCTCGATAAGTTCATCACGAATCTTACCCAGCGCATCGTAATTAACACCGTGCTGCTGTTCTATTAGACGCACCCGACCCACTGTCTCGGCTACAGCCTGGTCTCGTTGTTCGATGATAGTCACGCTTTCATCCTCCGTTCTCAATTAAGCAACCGTCAAACAGCTAACATTTATGCCTGACCCTGAGCTGCAATATAGTCTATTGCTGCTTGTACACCGCCTTTTTCGTGAGGCACCGCAGATACATCCAAAGTGATCTCGATGCCAGACAAAGTCGCCATCAGCATCAAATCATTAAAATCACCTAGATGACCAATTCGAAATACCTTACCGGCAAGCTGTCCCAGCCCGTTGCCCAGCGACATATCAAATCGTTCCAGCACTATTCGCCGAAAATCATCCGCATTGATTGATTCAGGCATCTTTATTGCAGTCAAAGAATTGCTGAATTCCAACGGATTCAGGCACAGCAACTCCAGCCCCCACGCCTGTACGGCACGCCGTGTAGCCTCACCGAATCTCATATGCCGAGCAAATACGTTCTCGAGCCCTTCTCCCAACAACATGTCGACAGCTTCCTGTAGGCCCATGAGCAAGTTGGTCGCTGGGGTATACGGGAAAAAACCGGTTTGATTGGTCTCCAGGACTTCTGCCCAGCTCCAGTATGATCTTGGCAGAGTTGCCTTTTCTGTCACGGACAATGCCTTCTCACTGACGGCATTAAACCCAAGCCCTGGTGGCAACATAAGACCTTTCTGGGACCCAGCAACGGTAACATCAACACCCCACTCATCGTGTCGGTAATCGATCGAAGCCAGGGAGGAGATCGTATCAACCATCAACAGCGCCGAGTGCCCGGCCGAATCTATCGCGTGCCGCACCGCCCGAATATCGGAGGTGACACCAGTTGATGTTTCATTGTGCACAACACAGACAGCTTTGATGTTGTGCCCGTGGTCCTCCTCAAGTATGCACTGGATAGCGTCCGCGTCCACGCCGCTACGCCAATCTCCTGCGATCAGTTGAGGATCGAGACCCAATCGTTCAGCAAGCACGCACCATAACGAAGCGAAATGTCCGGTCTCATACATCAATATTTTATCCCCGGCAGACAATGTATTCACCAGTGCCGCCTCCCAGGCACCGGTACCTGACGATGGGAAAATAATAATTGGACTGTCTGTCCTGAATATCAGCGGTAGACGATCAAGAACATCACGCAACATCTTCTGAAAACTTGGCCCCCGGTGATCGATCGTAGGCTGCGCAATAGCCTGCAGTACACGTCCCGGCACATTGGTCGGTCCAGGAATCTGTAGAAAATGTCGTCCGCTTCGGTTTCCAGTCATAATCTCTCGTTCTACATTACACTGCCAACAGATGTCGTGTTGATCGGACACCGACACCCTGTTAATCAAACATCAGGCGAACGACTATTGTGCACGGTATGAGCCACTACGACAATTCTCCACTTAAGGCGCGAATCGGCGATAGCAGGCTCGCGCAGAAACTGTCGAGGTCTATCAAGGGTGAGGTGTTGTTCGATCACTTCAGCCGCGGACGGTACAGCACAGATGCATCAATCTACCAGATCGAGCCGATTGGCGTTGTCATTCCACAGACACAGGGCGATCTAACGACCATCATCGACATCGCTTCGGAGGAAGGCATACCGGTGCTTCCTCGTGGTGCCGGCACATCCCAAAGCGGCCAGACCGTAGGGCTGGCGCTAGTGATTGATGTGTCAAAACACTTAAACCAAATTGTCGAGCTGGACACGGCCAAACAGACTGTTACCGTCGAGCCGGGCATAGTTCTAGATCAACTCAATGCGCAGTTGAAACCCCATGGCCTGTTTTTCCCGGTCGATGTATCGACAGCCAGTCAGGCCACACTGGGAGGCATGGCGGGCAACAACAGCTGTGGTGCCCGATCTATGCGCTACGGGCTGATGCGGGATAACGTACTGACCATCGATGCAATACTCGCCAGCGGCGAACAAGCACAGTTTGGCCCGATTGGACCCGCGAATACTGATCTACGTGAACCCGAGATTTATCGTCGACTAACGCAAACACTCATCGAGCTTGCCGATCGTGAGTCCGATGAAATCACAACACGATTTCCCAAAGTGCATCGCCGGGTCGGTGGTTACAACATTGATGCCATGCTGCCACCAGCGTTACAGCAGCGTGAACAAAATATGGCTCAATTGCTGGTTGGTTCAGAAGGCACGCTGGCATTTACACGCCAGCTGACACTGCGCTTACAACCCATACCTACGCACAAGGTTCTAGGAATCTGTCATTTTTCGTCCTTTTACCAGGCAATGGAATCGACGCAACACATCGTAGGTCTGGCACCAGACGCTGTCGAGTTGGTCGACAGAACCCTGATAGACCTGGCGTTGGACATTCCGATATTCAAAGATACGCTCACCCGTTTTGTACAGGGTGATCCTGACGCACTGCTACTGGTTGAGTTTACAGGAGAGGAACCGACCCACCTGCAGCAACAACTGGGCGACCTATCAACCCTTATGGCTGACCTGGGTCATCCAGGGTCTGTTGTAGATATCGTCAACCCGGCAGACCAACAGTCAGTCTGGGAGGTCCGAAAGTCTGGACTCAACATCATGATGTCGATGAAAGGTGACCGCAAACCAGTGTCGTTTATTGAGGATTGTGCAGTACCACTTGAACACCTTGCAGAGTTCACCGATCGACTGACCAAAATTTTTGAAAAGCATGGAACACGTGGCACCTGGTATGCGCATGCTTCAGAAGGCTGTCTTCATGTACGCCCCGTACTGAACATGAAAAGTCCCGAAGATGTTCGAAAAATGCGCTCAATTGCTGAGCAGGCATTTTCCATCGTGAGGGAATATGAAGGGTCTCACTCCGGTGAACACGGCGATGGCATCGTCCGATCAGAGTTTCACCCCATCATGTTTGGCGATCGAATGCTGAGCATTTTTGAAAAAATCAAAGAAACAATAGATCCAAGTGGCCTTTTTAATCCAGGTAAGATTGTTGATCCCCCACGCATGGATGATCGCTCTCTGTTCCGCTATGGACCAAATTATTTAGACGGCAAAAGTCCAACACAACTGGACTGGTCAACCTGGGGAGGGTTTTCGGGTGCGGTTGAAATGTGTAACAACAATGGTGCCTGCCGTAAACGTGACGCAGCGGTGATGTGTCCTTCATTTCGCGCAACGGGCGATGAAACCCATTCGACGCGGGGCCGTGCCAATACGCTTCGCCTGGCACTAACAGGACAGCTGGGACCTAATGCTTTTTCCTCGAGTGAAATGGCTGAATCGATGTCACTGTGCGTCGGCTGTAAGGCCTGCAAGCGGGAATGTCCAACAGGTGTCGACATGGCCCGTATGAAGCTTGAATTACAAGCGAGTCAAACTGCAGCCCATGGACTCACCATGGGTCAACGCCTCGTGGCCTACCTGCCGCGATACGCACCAGCGATTGCGGGCATAGGATCTTTGTTAAACGCAGTTCAAAAACTACCCGGTGCTGCTATTGGTATCGAAACTCTGACAGGCTTCACGCGCCACCGCCGCCTGCCCCACTGGCGTAGGTCAAAACGCCTCAACAGCATCACTCGAACTGGACCTGCCGATGGCCAGCCGGTGGTTATTCTGCTGGACACTTTCAGTCGCTGGTTCGAACCAGAGAATGGTGAAGCGCTGATCGATGTTTTGGCTGGCGCCGGCTGCCGAGTACATATCGCTGGAGCGGATAACAAAAGACCACTGTGCTGTGGTCGAACATTTTTAGCAGCTGGCCTTGTAGATGAAGCCAGGCACGAAGCCCGACGACTCTTAATGGCGTTGAAACCATTTATCGATCAAGGGATACCGCTGGTCGGACTGGAACCCGCCTGTCTTTTGACCCTGCGGGACGAATACGACGTGCTTTTACCGGCATCAGAAACTAAAGGGCTTAAAAACATGGTCTTTCTGCTCGAAGAATATCTGGTTCAACAATCGGCAGATCTTTCTTTGAATCTGGGACCCACACAGTACAAGCAGGCAGCGTTACACTGCCATTGCCACCAGAAAGCATTTGCGACCGCCAAAGACGTTGAAACCGTCTTGAATTGGATACCTGAGCTGACTGTCAGTCCCATAACCAGCAGCTGCTGTGGCATGGCGGGTGACTTTGGACAATGGGCAAAAACTCACGACGTGTCCATGGCTATGGCAGAACTTTCTCTGCTACCCGCACTACGGACACTGGACCCCAACGCTGCAGTAGTCGGCGGCGGCACCAGCTGCCGACAACAAATTAACCACGGTACGGGCCGTGACGCAGTTCACTTCGTTCAACTTCTGCACCAGTCAATGATCCATAGTACTGCGGCACAACCTGACCATGCCAGCCAGAGCTAGTCCTGGACCCTGACCTGCCCATGCTCGAGACCATCATTTCAGATCACCGCGCCTGGATGGGGGAAGACATACAAGCCAAGGACTGGTGTGTGACTGTATCCGATGACGCAAACAAAGAACTCGCTGATCTCGTTGAAGCATTACAGCGGGCTCCTTTGCCCACGCTACTGCAGAGCCCGGAGAATTACCCTCTGCCGGCCCTCCAGAATCTTATCCAGCAAGCAAGGCTTATTCTCGATGAAGGCTGTGGCTTTACTGTCCTCAAAGGACTTGGCGTCAAGGATTATGGCGTCAAAGACATGGTCAGTGTCTTTTGGATACTCGGTCAGTTGATTGGTCGCCCCGTTGCTCAGAAATTTGACGGTACGATGATCTATGATGTCACAGACGGCGGTGAAGAGTTCGGCTATGGCGTACGCGGCTCCCACACCCGGGTTGAATTAAATTTCCATATAGACAATGCTTTTGGCACAGCAGTACCCCATTATGTCGGTCTGCTGTGCTGGCAAACAGCACGCAGTGGTGGTGTCAGTCGGTTCTGTAGCCTGTACTCCCTCCACAACCGACTGCTCAGCGACTACCCAGAATTGCTGGAAGTTCTCTACCAACCGACAATTTATGATCGGCAAGCCGAACATCACCCACAAAGCATTAAGACTACTCTGGCACCATTCTTTCAGTGGGATGGAAAAAGTCTTCTATGTCGTGCAAATATTTCGCTGATCAGGAAAGGCCACAGCGTTGCAGGCCAAAACATCAGCTCAGCCTTAGAAAAAGCGCTGACTGTCGTCGAAGATCTTCTTACCGACCCAGCTGTATGGGTGGAGACGCAGCTGAGCCCCGGCGACCTTCACTATCTGAACAACATCAACGTTGCACACTACCGCAGTGGCTTTATAGATGACCCAGGTTCTGGTCAAAAACGACGCTTTTACAGAACTTGGCATCGTGATACTGGCAGACAGAATTACGACGGCTAACCGCCGCAATTGTCGTTCATCGATAAAATAGTTTGATATCGCCAGTCGCCCTCGCTCTGTGTTCGGCCTTTCTTTTTGCCCTTGCAGTACAACTCCATAATCTGGGCCTCAAGCACATTGACAGCCGACGAGGCACATTAATCTCCATTTGTTCCTCGGCTGCTCTCTACTGGATACTGTCACCCTGGTTCCTTGAGTCGTGGTACTGGTTCACAACAGGGGCTGTGCTATTCGCCACAATCGGACTGTTCCGACCTTTTCTGTCTGCAAATTTTGCAATGGCCGGGATTCGATTTCTGGGTCCAACCTTATCAACCACTCTCGCCTCTACAGCACCACTGTTTAGCGCATTGTTTGCGTTCGCACTGCTCGGGGAATCAATGACGGCGTCCCTGATAGGGGGAACATTAGCCATCGTAACCGGCGTTGTAATCCTGACCTACCGGGGCAACACAAAGTCGATGTGGCCGATGTGGGCTTTGTCACTGCCTCTAGGGGCAGCCATCCTGCGCGCACTTGCCCACGCAGTGACCAAACTCGGTTTAGACGTCGTACCAGATCCGCTGTTCGCCGGACTTGTCGGCTACAGTGTCTCGCTTCTGGTGGGGCTGATTGCATCATCGATCCAGAACAGACGGGTCGTTCCTGTCATCCGGTGGTCACCCGGCGTAACCTGGTTTCTGGTTGGCGGGATTATCAATGGTATATCGCTATGGTCTCTGAACACCGCACTTAAGATGGGTCAAGTCATCACAGTGGTGCCCGTTGTGTCTGTATCACCCGTCATTAGTTTTCTACTCGGTTATTTTATTTTTCGCAAAGAACGCTTCACCCCAAGAATTGCAATCGCCATCATGCTGATCGTACCGGCCATTGTGATCATTGCTCGTTCCAACTGACCAGCGGATACCTTATAAATTCATAATCAGAATGATGTTCTAGTCTTTGGGGGGCCACAACGCAAATTGCCCAGAAAGCGTATTGGCTAGGTTCTGAAATTAAATGACACCTGCAACCCTTAACCGTTCTATCTCCTCTCCACCGTAACCGAATTCCGCCAGCACACTGTCTGTATGTTCCCCGCGCTCCGGAGTTGGGCGGTAATCGATATCCGGTGTACTGCTGAGATTAACCGCGTTCTTCAAAACCTTGACCTCTCCAAGTTCAGGGTGCTGAACTGACTTGGCCATTCCAACATGGTCGACCTGTGGATCCGCAAACATTTCATCAATGGCGTAGATTGGGCCACTGGGTACACCCGCATCGTTCAGAGCATCAATCCAATCCTGACTGGTTCGATGCTGTAGATAGTCGGCGAGATCTTCATTCAAAGCATCTCGGTGTTTATGTCTGGACCGCTCGGTTACGTAATTTGGGTTTTTAAACAGATCATCGGCTTGCAATACACCACACAAACGCTCCCACATAGTTTCACCAGCACTGGCAATATTAATAAAACCATCAGCTGTTGCAAAAACACCTGTGGGCGTGCTGGTGGGATGATTATTGCCTGCCTGTGGCGGCACCTCCCCACCGATCAACCAGCGCGCAGCCTGAAAATCAAGCATCGCGATTTGTGCTTCCAGCAAGGATGTGTGGACCCACTGACCCTTTCCAGTGTCTTCGCGCTGAAGAAGCGCAATGAGTATACCGATAGCGGTGTACATGCCTGCTGTCAGATCAGCAATGGGCACGCCCACCCGTACAGGTCCCTGACCAGGAAGTCCGGTGATTGACATCAGTCCACCCATGCCTTGGGCCACCTGATCAAAACCAGGTCTATTTGCATAAGGGCCAGATTGGCCAAACCCGGATATGCTGGCCAGAATAATTCGCGGATTGCGCTTGGCCAACGATTCATAATCAATTCCCAGTCGGCGCTTAACATCCGGCCGAAAATTCTCTACCAGGACATCGGCTTGATCAACCATACGCATCAGCACATCCGTACCCTCGGCATGCTTCAGATTTAACGTCAGACTACGCTTATTGCGGTGAATGTTCTGAAAATCCGGTCCATGGCGCGCACCGCCCATACCGCCTTCAGCATTCATGTGCGCTGGAGATTCGATCTTGATGACATTCGCGCCCCAGTCAGCAAGCTGTCGTACTGCGGTGGGTCCGGACCTGACACGAGTCAAATCTAGTACAGTAAACCGCGAAAGTGGGAGTTGTTGGTTTTTGTCAGTCATATTGGTCTCGCCCGGACCGATCCGTTTTTCACAGAAAGTCTGGGTAACAGTTGATCAATCCGGTAAATATTGTGCCCTACAATTTGTATCACTTTGAACCCATTTTGGTCAAAGCACAATCCTGTACAAGCTAGCAGAGCAGAGGTTAAGGTACCTTGGTCAATTTAGGAGCCACAAAATAGTGTTGGAATCTGTAGGACGACTCACTGGTGTGCCCTGGGCAAAACAGGGTCCGGCGTTCTTGGTTGGACTGGGACATGGCGCTACCCATTGGATGGCCGCCTTTTTCTACCTGCTGCTTCCGTTTATTGCCAAGGATATTGGTCTGTCGTATACGGATGCCGGCCTCCTAGTTTCGATATTCCATTTGAGTTCACTGGTCGCAAATTTCGGCAGTGGGCTGATGGTGGACATCACCGGCCGCCGAATTGTGTTCCAGATTGTATCCCTGATTGTGGGTGGTGCCGCACTCTTAACCTTTGGACTGGTCCGCGAATTTCTGCTCCTAACAGCCCTGGTCATTTTGCTGGGTGTATCAAACAATTTGTGGCATCCCCCGGCGATCGCATTCCTATCGGACCGTTATCCCGGCAATCGTGGCTATGCACTGTCAGTCCACGCATTGTGTGCAAACCTTGGAGACACCATCGCGCCCCTAGCCGTCGGCGCACTGCTGCTCATCCTGACTTGGCAGGGCACAGCGGTAATTGGAGCGGTGCCAGTATTTCTGGTCACCCTAATTTTTGCCTTGTGTCTTTTCAAATCAGACCAGCCTGATCGAACAGACCCAACGCATCGACCCGAATTCCGGCACTACCTGGCACAGGTCGGTGGCATCGTCCGTGACCGGACGATTCTTGGGCTCTGTCTCATGTCAGGTATGCGGAACATTGCCCAGAACGGACTGTATGTCTTCCTGCCACTTTACCTGGTCAACGAATTGGGATCAGGACCACTCTGGATGGGGATCACCATGACCGCATTACAGGTAGGTGGTCTCGTAGCAGCACCCGTTGCTGGAGCATGGTCGGATCGAATCGGTCGGCGGCCGGTCGTCCTTGCCGGCCTCACTACAACTACCATTGTCATCGCTGCAATGACGTTCGCCCAAAACGACATTGTGTTGGTCGTGGCTGTTTCTCTACTGGGATTTGCGCTGTTTGCGGTTCGGCCGGTAATTCACAGCTGGATGATGGATCTCGTGCCACGTGAAATTGCCGGCAGCGCGACCAGTATCCTGTTTGGTACGCAAGCTCTATTGACTATGATCATGATGCCCGTAGGTGGTCTGATCGCAGACCACTACGGCCTACACATGGTTTTCTATTGCCTGGCCGGAACGATACTACTGGCAAACCTGATCGTCTACTGGTTACCGGCGAATCGGCAGTAACGGGGGTGGAACGGGTATTAACCCGGTCACCGTTATAATACGGTCCGGTCTACTGGACTGGGCCCTGCAGTAACTGGTCCCAAGACTTGCATTATCAAGAGAATTAGTCGAATACCAACAAAGGAAACCCACCATGCTGAAGATCCTGGGACGTAATAATTCATCCAATGTCCAGAAAGTTCTTTGGGCACTCGGCGAGCTCGACCTGGAATACACACGAGACGACATCGGCGGTCCATTCGGTGGCAACCGAGAAGCGGATTATCTGGTCATGAATCCAAATGGGCTAGTACCTACACTGGTTGATGGTGACACGGTCCTGTGGGAGTCCAATGTTATTGTCCGCTATCTAGCCCGAAAGTATGCACCAAATTCACTGCTGCCAGATTCTTTGACAGACCTTGCACGGGCCGAACAATGGATGGACTGGCAACAAACTGTAGTTGCCCCCGCCCATTTTCCAGTCTTCTGGGGCCTAATCAGAACTGCACCAGAAGACCGAGATCTGGATGCCATCAAAAGTG
>Ga0310342_100001486_pt1 | contig 14566 bp, 6 predicted proteins | sample S15DNA20500_MG_FD_206155 | JGI IMG/M metagenome (GOLD analysis project Ga0310342, IMG submission 206155) | Marine microbial communities from station ALOHA, North Pacific Subtropical Gyre - S1503-DNA-20-500_MG | ecosystem: Environmental > Aquatic > Marine > Oceanic | place: Pacific Ocean: North... | reverse complement strand
CTGGGGATAATTCCTCGCAACCCAATTGCCCGGCAGCAAACCGAAGAACGTCCTGGAAAGGATACGGTTGTCGAGCCATTGACACCTATCGAAAAAACGACGGAACCACTGGTAGCTGATGACGTTGGCCTGCTGGACTCGCTTGATCTTCAGGAACTGGACCCTGAACCGCTGTCGAGTGCTAACGTTGGTGAGGTGGACCGGCCGACACCTCAGGAGCCGACCTTCGAGCTCCAGACGCCAGCAGAACATTTTTCCGAACTGCTGGTGAGCGATGACGAGACGGAGTCGATGGTCGCAGTGGGATCATCTGCAAAGGAGACTCTGCGATCACGTCTGCCTGTGCCCGATCAAAAGGCTCAGCAACGATTTCGGGAGGATTTGCGCGAGGTGTTCGAATCACGTTACCAGGAAGCACGGCAGCTTCGCGATGAGGGGAACGCTCTCAGGTCATTGGCCGAAGAGATTGGTTTACTTCATTCTGAAGAAGAGGATTCGGTGGGCAGATACGTATTGTTGAAAATGGCAGTTCGCATTGCCACCGAAAGTGCGGATTCTGTCCTGACTTTTGAGATCATTGATGATTTGAGTGGGCAGTTTGAAATCGATGATTTGTCCCTGCGCATCAATGCCGTCAACATCTGGTCTGGGCAAGCTGCCAAAATGTTTCGCAAGGAGGAATTGCGAAAAAAACGATTGCAGTTGCTGGACCAGATCGTGCCATTGGCCGAACGTGCCACGAGCGAATATCGTTTTTACGAAGCAGTAGAACTTTACAATCTGGCCAGCAAACAGGCAAATCACCAACGGCAGGTAGAATTTAAAAAATTTGGAGTCGAATTACGTAAAAAGGCTGACAAACACGCCAGGATGATGCAACTGGCCGAGCAGATTCAATCCTCAACAGAGCAGTCACCGGGAGAGGAAATGGCCGAATGGCATTTGACCCTCGGCATCTATTGGTGTTTTGAACTCGGCGATTGGCGGCGGGGGTTGACGCATCTGGCGGTTTCCAGTTCAGAGAAGTTTTCGGAGATTGCCCAGCTTGATTTGGACAGCCAGGCACACTTGGAAGATGCCGAGTCGGTAGGTCATCGCTGGTGGGAATTTGAACCGGCCCCTCGTTTTCACAGGTACAAGGAGTCGTGCAAAGCCAGAGCCGCCTATTGGTACGCGCTGGCTCTTGGCGATAAGAAGGGATTGGCCAGAAAGAAACTTGAAGGTCGTATTGCCAGGGCCGGGTTGGTGCTGGATGAGCGTGAGATGGTACTCGAATCGATCCCTGCAATGCCGGTCAACGTCAGGAAAGGCCTTGTTGCCTACTATCCATTTAATGGCAACGCCAGGGATGAAAGTCACAACGGGAATGACGGTACGGTGAAAGGAGCTGTTTCGGTTGCAGATCGACACGGACAGGAGGGGAAGGCGTATCGCTTTAATGGCAAATCAAGCGAGATTCAGCTCGATGAACAAGGTTTTCAAGAACAACTGGATCGTTCCAAAAGTGGCTTTGCTGTGACTGTATGGATTCAATGGAACAAGCATGGAAAGATCTCTTCGATCCTTAGAAATGATTTTGACTATAACCTTTATGTTGATGTGGATGGTGCTTTGTTTGCCGAGCGATTTTTGCCGGCAAAAAAGGAATACAGTTTTATCAAATCAGCTGAAAGCTTGCCGATCGGCAAATGGGTACATGTCTGTTGTATCTATAAGGTGAAAACGTTTGAATTGTTTATCGATGGAAAGCTTGTGGCATCAACCACTGGACATCACGATATTCCCTTGTCGGTTGCTGTCCAGGACGCTCCATTGACCGTTGGTTATTCTTCCATTTACAGGCAAGTCGCCACCGGTCTTATCGACGATGTTCGCATCTATGGCCGCGGATTGTCGGCCAGAGAGGTCAAAACTCTTTACGAATTTGAGTGCGGTTTGCCCCCTAAAACAACCAGGCACAGGGTAGGTCCTTGATCTCAACGGCGACGCGGTCACTTTTGGGAAGAAAGAGGGTGGCCGTCTGTCGGTACCAGCTTTTCCTGTCAGGAAATGTTGGACCTGTGACCGAGTGAATCCGGAAAAATGGAGACAGTCGATTAGAAACTTTTGGACCAGCTGGCCGCCAAGTTCCATTCGGAGGACATCTGGGTACCTTCCAGATCCTGATAGACCGGGTGGTAGAATTCAACATTCAGACGGCTGCCACCCTGGATGGTCTTCATGACCCCGTAACCGAAATTGATGGATTCGCCACCGTAAAAATCGGGACGGGTGGCAGGAGACATCATCATCATCAGATCGGCATCTGCACCGCGGATGTTACTGCGCCAATCCGCTTCCACGCGAAATGAGGCTGCCAGCGTTTTTTCTGCGTCAAGACAGCGAGTGGCCCAGGCGTTGAGGCGGTAATCGTCGCTTGCCGAGTACCCTTCCGAGTTGCTCCCCAGCACGATGTCGCTTTGGAACTGGACGCCAAAGACACCTTGGTCGTGGTAGCGTTTATAAGTCAGTCCGGGGCGGGCGGCCCAGCTTCCCTTGCCCAGCCGCATCGCATAAGGAAAATCGGCACTCATGCCCGACTCCAAGGTCGGCGTCTGGTTGTCGATATCACCTGTCGGAGCCGACCAGCCAATATTCACAATCCATTCATCACATTTGGTTTCTTTGATTTTGATCAAGGCACCGAAGGGAAGATCACCGAATCCACGGTTGCGGGAGTTAATCGTCCTGATTTCTGAACTCAATAAATATTTCATTTCCATCGTGTTGTCGATGAGCATCGGCATTACGTACAAGGTTGTCTTGTCACTGGGTGCCCACATGAAATGCACCATGTGCATTTCCATGTTCATGGTGCTGGGTGCCATCATGAAACCCATTTCGCCTTGGCTGGTTAGGAATTCACGAGGGCTGATGGATGTGCGACCCTGCTGGATGCCGTTCATGGACATGTTCATGAACTTGTATTCGACCATTTTCTCGCCTTTTGCATGAACGTGATCCCCCATCAGTCCGGCAGGTGCATGGGTGTCGACCCGGCTGCGGTGGTGATGTTGGTGGCGGTGACTGTGGCCAGGACCATCCGTTCCCAAGAAACCGGCTACCGCATGAGTGATGGGACTCAGCAAAGAATTCTGAGCGAACACGCCAGACGCCGAGCAACACAAAACAGCAAAAGTTGTAATTAGGGAGAATATGGATTGATAAATCATCGCCAGAGGATTCCATGAGGTTGAAATTAACAAACGACAAGCCATGAATTTCTTTTATCGACGCTGATTGGTGTTCTTTTGAGTCTTCATTCTTTCGGTTGAGGGATAAGGCTCTTAAGCAAGGTGATCTGGGAAGGGTTGCCAGGATTGCATCGGTTTTTCAGTGCCACCGACGAACTGCCAGGGGTGACGTTGATTGGTTGCGACAGACGTTTCAGGGCGTACAACAGTTATTGGTGTCAATACCATCATGACCCGTACGCGTTGAGGTCGCCCTGCCGATTACCTCGGGCGGCGTATCTGACCATTTCAGCGGTAACTCACGTGGACTTCCAGTTTCTCGACCGACATGGGCAGAGTTTGCCGATCACGGCCTTGGATAAGGATACCCACCAGGTTTTCGCCTACGGCAAACGCGAGGGGATCAGGCTGGAATACGAACCAGCCGTTGGCCACGGTGGGTTTCTCCAACGGGATATTATTCACACGAACTTCAAGGCGATCGATCAGATCCTTGCGAACGGGAGATGTCTTCTGGCGAGGATTATCCCAGAACGGATTGATTGCCACCGAATCGATTTTCTGATCTTCTGGCAGTTGGTTTGTCGCGGGGTCGGACAACAAAACCCGCAGCGTCAGCGAGGCGATGTGATTATTCATTTTATTGAAGTTGTCGGCAACACGTAGTTGCAGCAACGTGTCGACTCGACCGGTGTTATCCAAAGTGGCCGGTAGCTGGCCGAGCAGATTGGTGTTTTGATAGTTAAAGCGCGGAGTGTGCCAATCGTCGATGTTGGCACCACCGGACCCGCCGCCGCCACGACGTTGCACCACGAAATGCTTTTCCAGAAATGTTAACGTGGCGGGATCTCCCAACTCATGATAGGCCTGCTGATAGACCGGGATTTGTCGTCCGCCCTCTTGATAGGCACCTGTAAAGCGAAGATTGAACTTGGCGGCAATTTCCGGAGGGGAAACGCCCCAGTTAAAAGTTTGAATTGCGTCAATTCCCTGTTGCCACCAATTGGCGCATACGCCCCGCCAAACCTGGATGGGAGGCCAGGAATAGCCATCGGTGCAGTGATGATCGTCCAGCACGGCAAGAATTTGGATCGGTTTGGATCCTACGAGTCGGTCAAAGGCAGCGATATCTAATTCGAAGGACCGCACGCCAAGTACCAGCATGTCCACAAGATTCTCACCGACCCAGGTTTCAACGTCGAGTCCGTCAAAATGGCAACCCATCAGATTGTCAGGGATGCGGACGGCTAAAAGTACGGGTTTTCCCCGCTTGTGCTCGGCGTCGAGAGTGGCCCGACGTACCAGGCGGACAAACTCGGTGACGTGGTGGCGTTGTGTCCATTGTTGTCCGGCCGGTGTCAGTAGTGTTCCGCGAGAAAAGTCGATTTCGATGCCATCAAAATCAAACTCCTCGGCCAGTTCACTCAGGATGTCGGTCTTGAACTGACGCACTTCAGGTACTGAAAAATTCCAGATTGGCTGGTCCCATTCGCCGTGGATCACCCAGTCGGGATGGGCCTGGGCCAATCCGCGATGTTCGGATTGAGTATCTTCGTTCAAGCGGTAGGAATAGAAGCATTCCAGGCCGCGTTTTTTGGTTTGGTTGATATAGACTTTAGCAATATTCAGGCCGTCATCAGCCCAACGTTGAAAAGTTTTTACCCGCTTCGGTCCCACGTAACTGGGCACCGAGGGACTTGTCTGATCAATCAAAATACGGGACTTCATTGGAAAGGTGTTGTCGAGAGACCACCATTGCCCATCGATGTGCGTGTGGGACTCGTCGGCGAATCCAAACTCATACTGCATGATCTGGTCGATGGTCATGCCCTGTTGAACACACTTCAGTAAGCCATCGGCCTGGTGGTTGACGACGATATGCCGTTTTCGGATGGTTGCGGCAATGTGATTCGCCGAAAGCATGAAAGGGCGGTTGGCTGGAACGACCTGATCACCTTTCTCGGCAGTGGCCGATGCAGCCATGATCGTGATCAGCACGATGAAACCGTAGGCAGATGGTTGTTTGTAAATACCACACATGATGGTGAATCGTCTTGGCCGTGCAGAAGACAGAGGAAAGGCGAAACGGGAAGGAAAGTTTAACCGGAGGCGGATATCCAATCAATTCCCCCAGAAACTCTTTTGGTAGTAACCCACTCATTCAACGATTTTCCTTGCTTTCGGTGTTGATTCTGTGTGTGGAACAGGTGGAGAATGCCCGTCGAGAATCGGTGTGACAAAAAAACCCCTGACAAGTGTCAGGGGCGGTGCTGCATTGTTCTGTAAAAGAGCCAGATGCGGATCGGCTCAACGTGCCAGGTGGAACGCGAAGTTGCCCGCTTGAATCGCGATCGCCTGGATTCCCCGACCCCGATGACCACCGTAGTAGACCGTCCGGCCATGGTGATGGTGACGACGGTAGGCGACCATTTCGTCGATGTCCGCTTGCAGATGGTGGAGCGTATCCTCGAGGTCGGCAATCAAGTGGTCAACGTGGTTGGTGCTACCGTGGATATGGCCATTGCGACCGTGCCGAGCGCGATACTCAATCCGATGAACCAGGCCTTCAACGTGGTGGAACAGACGATCCAATTTTGCCAGATCGTTTCGCAGGTGGTAGGGGTTGCCCGAATGATGGGCAACGTCATGAACATGATCGGCAACTTGGTAAAGTTCTCTAGCATCATCGATCAGATGGCGGTACTCGGGGACATGGCGGTAATGGAGTGCGAATTCGGTACTCAGTTGGCGGGATTGTCGCATAATTTTCAGGGCCAGCGAGTCGATGTGACGGTACGATGCGGCGGTGGCGTTGCCAGTGCTGACTGCCAGGCCGGTCAGAGTAACGATCGTTGCGATGAGGGTGCGTGGGATGGTCATGGCATTGTTTCCCGGTTTCTTGAGTCCTGGTTGATAGAATTTTTTCAAGCTGACAAGGTACAATCGCAATCGGTGTGCCAAATTGATTCGTGGAGAGGATAATTTAAAAAACGACTTAAATAAAAGTATTGAATTATTATTAAGTCGTTTTTCTCTGGTTATTTGGCTGGCCAAAGGACTCACTGTAGATGTCATAGTGACTATATATTAGAATCATTATGACATCATTTTTCCCCAGCCAAGATAGGTCCCGCTTTCTGTGTTGGGGGAGCGGCCAGGCGGATCGGCCGGTGGTTTGCCAAGACAAGGTCCCTGCGGACGGGTCCCCGGCGTTGGTGGTACGTGCTCTGTGCCAGGGTCCGTGAAGCAGGCTGGCGGGTAATGGGGGCTGGCAGTCGGTGCTACCTCGACCGCCGCAATGGGATGCATCCCAGGAGGCCCCACGTCAACAACAACAGTCCGCCAGGTTCCGGCACGGCAGACGTACGTTGGGCACCGGTGAAATTGATGATCGATGTGGTCAAGTCGCCCGTGTCGACGTCCCCATCTCCATCCATATCGCCATCGGCCCAGGTTTTTCCTTTACCCTCGGCGCTGGTGAAGTTGATGATCGATGTGGTCAAGTCACCCGTATCGACGTCCGTATCCCCGTTGGCCACATCCGTATTGCCACGCAGCGCCACGTCCACATCGACCGAGGTGTTTCTGTAAGTCACTGCCATACCTTTCCTACCATCGATCGCAGCACCGCTGACGGTGGAAAAAATGCCCGAAATCATACCAGCGGTCACGATGCTCGGCAGCCGATCGCCGATCGTGATTCCATGACCCGCGACGATGTCGAGATCCAGTGCGCCTGCCAAATGGGCTGTACCGGCAACGTAAAAATGATCGTAGTCGGTCCCGGCGACACCACCGCCCGAGATGAGTTCGATCAGCAAGGTCCAGTTTTCATCCTGGTCAAAGTTGCCATTGACTGTCAGGACGCCAGCACCGTTTCCTGGTGACACGACGGCATGGTTAGACAGGTTGCCTCCCACGGTGCCGTCACCCGAGCAAGTACCTTCCTGACAGTCGATCGCACCAAGTGTGTGCGTATTGGATTGATCGTTGATCAATAACGTGCCTGTACCCGTTTTGGTCAGCTGGTTGCCACGCAAGTCCATGCTGGTGATTGCCAAGGACGTATTGGCATCCAGGTTCGCCGTGGTATTGGCGTGCAATACCACCTGGGCGGCGAGGGTTGGATTGCCGATGGTGACGTCAATGCGCGGCAGACGGTGACCCGTGTTGGCACTGAAATTGAGACTTCCCTGTCCGGCAATCGTATAACGGTGAGGTGCACTGTCAAAACGCAGACGGTTAATGGTAAAGTTGCCGTCCACCGTTACCTCAAGAGGGGTTGTGGCATTCGGAAAGATGACCTGGGAGTTGGGGTGGTCGGGTACTTGGGTACTCCAGTTTGAGGCCGTATTCCAATTGCCCGCGGTGGTGGCGATCCAGATGCTGTCTCCCGATATAGTTTCCGTTCCATTGGTGGCCAGACCGGGCAGGATGATCTGCGAGCCATTGTCCATAATGCCAGTCGCCGTGTCCCAGGTCCAACCATTAGGGAGAGTGATGCCGTCGCTGCCCAGCAGGACTGGTAGACCCGCTTGAGGGGATCCTGTTTGGTCAACTCGCTTGGTGTAGGTCATCAGAACGAAGTCCTGCGGCGTGGTACTCCAGCCACCGCCATCTTCGATGACCACGTTCAGAGCCTTAAAATTGACCAGTTCGCCTGCTATGGAAGGATCTTCGGAAACGGCCCCGCCGGCAAACGCAATGGAACCGCTGTCGGTTCCCGCCCTGTAGATGAACGTGGAGGCATCACTGCCGCTACCAGTGACAAAAGTGCGGTTCAAAAGGAGGTCAAAATTGCCCACGTCAATGGTTGATCCAGGCGCAATTTCATTCATGAAAAGATTCTTGTTGGAAGTTGGCGCGCCCCCGAGCATCGTCAGGTCGTCCAATAGCTTGATATGGCTGTCATTGTCCGCACCATCGGGAACAACTCGCAAGTAGGAATCGATCAGTGTCCGTTCAATATCGATCGTCTGCACGTTGCCACCGCCATGGAAATACAAGTTGCCGTTGGAATAGGCGGTGCCATTGGCGAGATCGGGTGTCCGATCGGTGAAATTACCAGTTAGTCTTGCCCCATTCCATGGCGACGTGATGAAATTCAGTCGTCCCGCATTCTTGGCAGGATCGCCCGTTTCGAGGGTCAAGTTGCGAACGTGAACCGATCCGGTGGCGAATCCCTGGGTAATATTCGCGCCGATTGTCAGGTTGCGAAATTTCGGGTTTCCATAGATGGCGTTATTGCCATTGGAACCTTCAATGTACATTTCCACATCCACATCATCCCAGTGTCCCAGCCCGGCGCCCGATTCGGCACCAAGACCGAAATTCGAGTTCTGAGCACAGGCACCCAAACGCAGGCTAACATCTGCATCGACTTTGATGATGGTTTGGTCGTTGGACACTGAAAAACCCTGGCAACGTCCGGTGCTGAAGACACTGCCTGGCCCACCCGTAAGGGTCATGTCAGGAAAACCGGCGGCCCAGCGATTGTGGAGAAATTCAAAGCCGTTCAAGTCGAGCACCATGTTATCGGGATTTCCCGAAGTGTTGTTCCAATGGACACGAGTACTTCCACCGGCCGGCCCATTTTGGAAAACGTCTCCCAGACGAAGGGTGCTCACCCCGGCAGGTCCGGCCGTCCATTGCAGTGAAGGAGCTGAGTCGCCAGGGGGGGTGATGGCCTGAAAGTTCGGGCCGACGATGCGGGGTGCTGAGGTCTGGATGGTCAGGTCACCCCCAGTATTTTCCGGTATCAGGGCATGATTTCTCCAGATGGAAGGATACCCTGTCAGTTGTGGGCCGGCTGAATGGCTCAAAGTCCAGTTGCTGTCAACTTCCCAGACATGTGTGCCCGAGGTGTGATTGAACGTGAACGTGCCGTCGAGACTCGGAGTGGTTGGTAAGGGTAACTGGCCTGTTGTGATCCTTGACAGTCCTGTGATTACTACAGGCGCTGCGAACAAGAAAATAAGTTTTCTTAAGATCATTCTCAGTCCCTTCAGTGGACAGCGAAAGCAGCTGGTCCTACGGGCTAAATTAAGAGAGATAAAGACCGATGAGACTGCCCGACGAAACACCGGCCAATCCAAGCGAAGCGCCTGTTGATTGTAAATCGGGCGTCTTGCCAAGTCAATAATTTATGGACGTTTCAACTGGTTGAGTTGCAATTGAAATTAATGTAGGTTGCCGTTTATGAAAAACAATTTAAAAGTAACAATGTTGCTGGCAGCCGCATTAACTTCTTTTGCCGTTGCCGAGGAAAAGCCGCCGCGATCTTTGCAGGGTTTGCGTGTGGATGCTGGGTCGAGGCCAGTCGTCGATGGGAAACTTTCCGATGATTGTTGGCAGCAAGCGGCGACGGCAACCGGGTTCTGGACGACGGATGGCCTGCGGCAGGTCGAACGATCGGCGCGGGTTCAGGTCGCTTACGACCAGGAACATCTTTTCATCGCCTTCTGGGCTCCGTTCGAGGAGGACGGCGCCCCGCCGAAAGCTGAGGTGTATCTCGATCCGTTTCTGGAACACCAGCGCGAGTATGGATTGACCGAGGATTTGAGTCGGAAGTTTTTCTTTCGCCGTGATCCACGAATTTTTCGGTTTACCGTTGACTTTAAAAACAGGCGGGACTCGGACCTCGTTGGGGTGCCGTGGTACAAGGTGCCCTGGCGTAGTGGGGTGGCTTGCCATTCGGGTAAGGCAAATGTTCGTCACCAGGATGACGATTTTTGGACAGCTGAATTTGCCATTCCCCTGGCATCGGTTGCGTATTTTGAGTTGCACTCGGGCGAGGAAGACCGCTGGACTGGCCAGTGGGGTATCAATTTTGTTTATGGCGATACGTATTGGGTTGCCGACTTCACGCCGGAGAAACAGACAATTCCGTTGCGTAAATACAATCCGCGCGTGGATGAAGCCGGTTATCCATTGCGTTACGGGCTGGTGACGGATCTGCAGGTTGACGAAACGCCGCATCGTTGGAATTATTTGCTCGACGCCCATTCTGGTGACCTGAAGATTGGTCCCCGGGTGATTGGTGATGTCAAGGTGCTGATGACCACCAATAATTTCACTGACAGAAAGCGGCGGGTTCAAGTGGTGGCCCGACAAATTCAGGAAAATAGAAGTACCGATGGTTCACCTTACGAGGTGTCGTTTGAAAGCGAAATAAAAAGCATTGTTGATAAGGGCGTTTTTTGGGGCCATGGCAGCCTGGAATTACCTGTGACCGAACCCGGTCGGCACACTTTGTTGATCACGATTGTCGATAGCGAGTCTGGCAAGATACTCAGCCACCGGCCGTTGCTCATCGATCCCGTGGAGATCGGTTACGGGTTGTGGGATCGTTCGTTTTATATGCGTGAAGCAGTAGCCCGGTTGACGGTACACGTGGATCGGGTTGTTCGCGTTGGCGCGTCGGTTCACTGTGACTTGCGTCGAAAGGACAGCGACGAGTCGTTGCAGAGCATCACTGCAACCTGGTTGGATTCAGGAGAAGCCGATCAGCAATCAGCCCGGGCCACCTTTGATCTGACATCGCTTCCAGTGGGTGACTACGTCGTCACCGCCACGGTGGCTGGCCAGGAAGAATATGCCTTTGAGATGCCCCTGTTGCGCAAACTTCCCTACCAGGCGGGTGCCGTGCAATACACCGATTATGGCGTTCTTTTGCGAGATGGAGACCCCATTTTCCCGACCGCTTTTTTCTATGTAAAAAACCATCTTCGGCTTGAACCTGATTTTCGTCAGGAATACGCAGCTGCGGGTTTTACCAGTTTCATGTTGGAATGGATGGGGCCGGCAGGTTTTATCGAAACATCGCGCACGATGTCCGAGTCGGGACTCTACCCCATTGTGGGAGCTCAAAAATTTGGCTACGAGGTTAGTCAGTGGGACGAACGTGGAGACTACTCCTGGGATAGCCTGTTGACCGGGCGGCTGCCGATGTTGCGTAAGGGGGTCCGCATGGTCACGAGCATGGCCAACGAACACCTGTTGGCATGGATGACACGTGACGAGCCGAATGAAAACATGTACAACCTCGTCAAAGGTTCTCATGAGATTATTCGTGAGATTGATCCGTACCATCCCACGTACGTACCGCTGGTTGTGGGCCGACTTTGTTCAGCCTATCGTTATGCGACCGACATTGCCGGTCCCTATATCTATCCGAACTTTCCTGGCGGTGATGTTTCGATGGCCGGGGAACGCACAGCCCGGGCTGTGCGGGATATGCCTGGTCGGCCGGTGATGCCCGTGCTGCAGACTTTCATCCCGATTGATTGGGAAACGGGCAAGCATCGCGCGGGTAATCGCCAGCCCAATCGGGCCGAACTGCGGTGCATGGCCTTTCATGCCATTATTAACGGCGCCACCGGTTTCACTTTTTTCTCGTACTACCACGGTGGTCAGCAAAAGGACGTGTTTCCAGAGACCTGGGCCGATGTCAAAGAGCTCGCCGGACATTTGAAAATGCTCACCCCGATTATCCTGTCACCTCCCATCTCGGAAATCGCGCCAGCGGTCAAGCTTGAGATGGAACAACGAGAAGGTCTGCAGTCACGAGTGTATTCCCAGGCAGGATCACTTTACGTCGTAGCGGTGAACCACGAAGAGGCGACGCAAAAAGGGGTAAAATTTGCGTTGCGTTCCAACGGCCACCCAGCAACGCGTGCGTCTGCAGTGCAGGTGATGTTCGAGGACCGTTCTCTCCAGCAAACAGATGGCCTCTGGCGCGATGACTTTGAGCCGTACGATGTTCATGTTTATCAACTAAGTGATCGTTAATCGTAACCTGGCGACCGCCAGGAAATTTAGGAGAAACCAATGGTTGTCAGGACGTATCTAATAGCGGTAATTGCTGCCACAACATTTTTGTGTCTGTCCCCACGACGCAGCCTGGCGGCGACGGGTTCGCCCGGTGTTCTTCACGAGGCCATCGTACTTCCGGCCGATCCGCCCGGTGTTTATGAAGCACTCTTGGGTGAATTCAAGGATGGTCGGTTTTGCCTGTTGTTCGTGGAAAATCGTAAAATGGTCAGCAAAATTTCTCGAGATCGAGGTCGCACCTGGAGTGAGACTGAGGCATTGCAAACCTTTGACGGACAACAGATTTCGGTGGCCAATATCGTTGGCCACCACAGCCTGTTGCATCTCAAGTCTGGCAAGCTGGGACTCGTTTATGGCGGTCCTTCCTCCCGGCCGGGTCGTGACGGTACGGTCTGTTTTCGCACATCGAGCGACGATGGTAAAACGTGGTCGGATTTAGTCTACATCGATCCGAGGTTTGCCGTTTCCCGCAACCAATCGGCCCGCGTGCTCAGTACAGGCCGGATTCTGGTTCCCGTCATGAAGTGGATCAGCCCTTACACCGGTGGCGAGTCGGAAATGGAAAGCAACAATTTATGTTATAGCTGGGTGTACTATTCGGATGATGAAGGACAAACATGGCATGCCAGTAACAGTGAATTGTTAATCATTCAGGAACAAGGCAAAACGGGTTGCTACAATCTTGAAGAACCGGTCGTCGAAGAGCTCACCGATGGTACGGTGTTGTTGTATGGTCGTACGGAGTTCGGTGTTCCATTTCAGTCCTTTTCAAAGGATGACGGAATTTCCTGGACACCTCCCCAGCCGGTAGACTTGGCGAGCGGATATTCACCACATTCATTTGCCCGCATTCCAAGCACCGGTGATTTGTTGCTCGTCTGGAACCAGGTCTCGGGAAAAGAATCCGTTTCCGGCTTGCAGCGACATCGGCTTTCGACAGCCATTTCCCAGGACGAGGGTAAGACCTGGAAGCATTTTCGGAATCTCGAATCGTTAGACGACCGGACACGCATTCAACCACCGGTCGGACCACCTCGTATCTATCGAGCGAGACGAGAAGAACAGCCGACCGATCGCCGTGCGTATCCCCATGCGCCGGGCGTTTTAAGAATTTGCTACCCCACGGTGGTTGTGACCGAGGGCGAGGTGGCGATTGCCTACGACTATGGATTCGGCACTTCGGGTTTGTTGGAAAATGGACATGCCACCAAAATCAAGATTGTATCGGTGGATTGGTTGTACCAGCGCGACTAAAATTCTGGCGGGCCCTAGGGACGGACGATCGATCCATCGGGTCGTCGGATTGCTGGCCAGGCGCCGTGGTACGGATGTTCGGGAAATGGAAATTTCGCAGCTAAGGCCTCGTCGATATCGATGCCCAGCCCTGGCTCATCGCTGGGCCATAGCATGCCATCTCTTGCTTCGGGACAGCCGGGAAACACATCTTGGGTTGCCTGGTTACAGGGGGTCCATTCCTGGATGCCAAAGTTATGGCACGACAAGTCGAGAGCCAGGTTGGCCATGTGGCCAACGGGAGACGTGTCTCCGGGGCCATGCCAGGCGGTCTTTACTGAAAAAAATTCGCACATCGCGGCGATTTTTCTAGCCGGAGAGAGGCCGCCAACTTGTGAGAGATGCAGTCGCAGGAAGTCGATGAGCCTTTCTTTTACCAGGGGTACGTACTCTTGAGGGTTGTTGAATAATTCACCCATCGCCAGCGGCAGATGCGTGTGGTGGCGGAGTTGCCGAAAATGCTCGATTTCTTCCGGTGGCAGGGGATCTTCCAGGAAAAACAACCGGTAGGGTTCCAGGTCCTTGGCCAATTGAATTGCCAGCCAGGGAGGTACCCGTTCGTGCACATCGTGCAGCAGCTCGATCTGGTCACCCAGTTCCTCACGAGCCGTCTCGAACAATCGGGGTGCAATGCGAACGTAGTCGGCCGGTTCGAACACATTATGCGGTGTGGCCGGAGCGTCAATCTGGTTGGCTAACTTCAAATCGCTGTTGGTTCCATAGGTTGCCTGTCCAGGCACTTCGACCTGCAAGCGGATGTGGTGAAAACCTTGTTCGATGTGTTGTCTTGCACTGTCCAAGACTTCCTGTGTATCCCGGCCAGCCGCATGCACGTAGGTGGACGCTGCCAGGCGACACTTTCCTCCGAACAGCTGATAAAGTGGCATTCCCGCTCGTTTACCTTTAATGTCCCAGAGTGCCATGTCGACTCCGGACAGGGCGTTGTTCAACACGGGGCCGTTCCGCCAATACGAGCTCATCTGTGCTGACCAGAAGATGTCTTCTATTTCATCCACATCGCGACCGTGCAGAAACGGATCGAGATAATGGTGGACGGCTTCGACAACCGTTCGCGGCCGCTGTGTGAAGGTTGCGCAGCCAAGACCATAGAGTCCCGGTTCGCTGGTCTCGACTTTGACGATTACCAACCGGATACCGGCAGGAGCCGTTTCAATACAGCGGATACGTTGGATACGGATTGGTGTCAT
>Ga0310342_100001485_pt1 | contig 14574 bp, 15 predicted proteins | sample S15DNA20500_MG_FD_206155 | JGI IMG/M metagenome (GOLD analysis project Ga0310342, IMG submission 206155) | Marine microbial communities from station ALOHA, North Pacific Subtropical Gyre - S1503-DNA-20-500_MG | ecosystem: Environmental > Aquatic > Marine > Oceanic | place: Pacific Ocean: North... | reverse complement strand
GGTCTCCTCCTTTAAGCCGCACGACGGTCAGGCCCTGCTGGGCCAGCTCGACCAGTTTTTGATTGATCTCCTCCTGTTTCCAAATTCGCCCCTGTCCATGACGGCCCAGACAGGAAATTTTCGCATTTTTTTGCACGTGATCGAGAATACGCGGATTCACCAGGTAATCGTACAAAACAACGTCGGCACGCCGCAGGTACTCTACCCCTCGTAGCGTGATCAAACCAGGATCACCTGGTCCGGCTCCAACGAGATAGACTTTTCCCTTGCAGTTGAGTGACGCCACAGTCGGTTCCGATAATAGCGATTGTTCGATGGGTTGCAGACCTTGTAGGATTATACTGGTCGTCCGGCCATCTGTCATATGGATAACGTCAACCAATTTTTCAAATCGCCCTTCCTGGACAGTGAACGCACATGACTGACAAGGCGCCCGATTCCAACGATCCGGATAGCCGACCGGCGGTTTCCCCTGCTTTGCGGGCGCGTTTGCAGCAGTGTTTTGAACACGCATCCAGGTTGATGGTAGCGAAGGAATATGATGTTGATTATGCCAATGAGATGCTCACCGAATGCGTTATCAGGGATCCGGGCAATCTTGTTTATGTTGAGGCCTTTCTCGACAATCTGCAGCGTAAGCATGTTCGTGTTAAAAAAAGTTTTCGATTTTCTGGATTCGGTGGTCGTGGTGGATTTAAGAAGACCTTGGCGAACAAAGACTGGCAGGGTGTGATTGAAAAAGCAATTCCGTTGCTGCGCGCGAATCCCTGGGATGTGGTTGCCCTGCGAGGCCTGGCTGAGGCCTGTGAAGGTTTGCACTTCAACGACGTTGAGTTGCGTTACTTGAAGAACGCGCTCGATGGGGCACCCCAGGACGCCGACGTGAACCGGCACTGTGGACGATCTTTGGCGCGGATGGGTCAGTTTGATCAAGCCATCGCTTGTTGGCATCGAGTTGAAGAGATTCAAAAAGGAGATGATGAAGCAAAAAAGATGATCAGTCAGCTCACGATGGAGAGGTCTCGTGGTCAGGCCGGGTTCAGTGAGCTGGGGACGTTTGATTCGCTCAGCGCTGTTCGTGAAGCCCGGGAGCAGGCCGAGGCTGTGAAGGCTGAAGAGACGACCCGGGTTGAAGCTCGACGGAGTGAGGTGCAACTGACACCACGTCAAAAATTAGAACGCGCTATCGAAGAAGATCCGATGCAAACGGACAACTATTTTCAACTGGTGTCGTTGTTGTGTAAAGAAAAACGATTCAAGGATGCGGAGATGGTGCTGCGCAGGGGGTTTCAAGCTACCGGCGGTGACGTCCACGTGCGTGAGCGATTGGAGGATGTCCAGATCTTACGAGCCAAATCCCATGTGGTAGTGGCTCAACGCCGAGCAGAGCAGGAGGGAAGTGACGAGTCACGTGAGCTTTTGAATCGGTTGCGGGGCGAATTGAATCGTATGGAGATCGACATTTTTTGGAGTCGCGTCGAACGATACCCCAACAATTTCTTGATGGCTTATCAGCTGGCCGTACGCCTGAAACGGGCGGCTAACTACGATCAGGCGATTGAAATTCTGAAAAAAGTCATTGTTGATCAGCAATTCCGAGGAGTTGGCCTGGTCGAGCAAGGTGAATGCCTCCAACATCAGCGGAAATTTGCGGAGGCCCTGAATAGCTACCGAGCTGCTACCGAGGCCGCTGGGGAGCACCAGGAAGTGCTCAAATTGGCCCTTTATCGAGGGGGTATCCTGGCATTGGGCCTGAATGATCTGGACGCAGCCTACCAAACGCTCAACCGACTTTACCAGTTAGATAAGGATTATAAAGATGTTGGTAGCCGACTGGACAAGCTTCAGAAAATCCGCGATAAAGGGGGATTGTCGGATTCGCAGGACGAATCACCTGCGTGAACCGAATTAACTCATCCGCAACACTTGCCATTGTTGGGAAGCCATGCCAAACACCCTGAGTGCGAAGAAAAGACTGCGGCAAAACGTCGCTCATCGCAAACGGAATCGTTCTGCCAAATCTGAAGTTGGTACGCTCTTGCGCAAAGTCCGTGAGCTATTAGAGGCGGGTGATTTGGAAAAGTGCGAACAACAATACAGGTTGGTCGTCAAAAAGTTAGATCGGGCAGCTGCCAGTCGCGTCATTCATCCGAATCGAGTGTCGCGGGTCAAGTCACGAATGCAAAAACGCATCCGTTTGGCGAAGCAGGGAGAATCTTAAAGAACTCAAATCTGCTTGCCACACCCATTTTCTTTTAGACCCATCACGATCAGCAACTGGTCGAACTCTTTTTTATACGAGTACTTTTTCTAGCTCGTCGCGAATCGATTGTTCGATTTTTCCTTTGAATGCAACCGCTGCAAACGGAAGGTTTCCATCCAATTCAACCTGTTGCTCTTCAACAATGACGCTGCCCTTGATGTTAAAGCCGTAGGTTTTGAACCCAAATGACAACGTGTTGCCATTCCAATTTTCTTCGAGGTCGCTCACCTGACTTTGGTAGCGACTTCTGACTTGTTCAAGAAACCCCTTCAATTTCCCGGCAGCTTCTTGCTGTCCCAATTGGTGTGGAACGGCGATATTAAAATTGGGCATCGTTCATCCTTTCTTACCGTTGAAACCGCCGACACGGATAGAAGCTCTATGGCAGGCTGTGTCATTGACTTAGCCATTGCCAACTGTTGAAGCACCGCCAGATGATCCAACAAGACAGGTGAAGTTTAGCAGATCCACCCTGAAAGGTGATAGATACATAGAGATGCTGTCACAAAAAAGTGACAACCTAAAGGGCCTCGTCTTCGTCGCTATAACTAATTCGGTCTTCCGGATGCCAAAGTGGCAAACCTTGCCGAATCCGCTTGGCGAGAATCCCGACTTTTTCATCGGTGCCCGGCATTGCCTCAGTTTCATCGAATTCTGACGTTTTTTGGTCCTCTGGTTCGAAATCGAGGATTCCCGACCGGATAGCATCAATCACGGAGTTCAGCACGTTGTTTCTCCTGCCTACAGCGTTGCCACAAGCGATTTGAGCCCCTTTTGTTGAGGCGACTCGACGACTCAGCTGAGTCAAGTATGACGGTTTTGAAAACATTGTCAAGCATTCACGCCCGGTGCATTTTGCTCATCAAAAGTCTGAGCAAAGCATGGTTTTTAATCCTGAAGTTTCCTGAGTAACCTTGCCAGGTGGCTGACTTTTTTCCCGACGATCCGCCCCGTCCTGTTGCCTGAACAAACGGCACCTCGGACGGCAACGTAATCAGGCGCGACGCACATCACATGCGGGATCAGTTCGCTGGTCAACGATCCCGCCAATACGAGCAACATGCCTTTGCGTCGGGACGCATTGGAAAGCTCTCTCAGTTGGGCTTCAGAAAAATGGTCAAGTAGATGGCCCAGGGTTTTGTCATAAGTGTCCAGCAGCAGGGCTGTGCAACCGCTCGGTTCTGCCCAATCGATCACTGCCTGCGGATTGGGTGCTCCAGCGGTTTGCCAATCAGCATAGCAGACGGCAACCCGCTGGCAGCCGTTGGCTGCTTGGCGCAGAGCGTCGTGAGCTCGTACTTGCCATTCTGGTTGACCAGCACATCCGGCCAGTCCCAGTTTGACGAATTCCACTCCGGGTGTGACCGGGTTCCACTCGGTGCCCCCCTCCATGAATTCTCCCAGTGCCATGCTCACCGGAACCTGAGAGGAGATGGTTCGCACGACGTCACGTACGACAGACTCTTGGGCGGGTCCTAGCGATCCATGATCAGGCTCTTTGACGTCGATCAATTCAGCCCCAGCTGCCAGTGCGTCGCGGGCTTCCTCTGCATCTCGAACACTAACAAGCAGGCCAGTCATGAGAGAACCTCCGGTTCGGCGCGTGACTTTTTCACTTCTTTGAGACGAGCATTCATAGCGTTGACCCGATCCATACTGAGAGGTTCACACCAGGTTCCACGGATGATGATATACCCATTGTGCCAATTGCCAAGTGCCGGTTTGACATTAAATCGGTGCCACTCTTTGGCGGTTTCGGCCAACCGCACAACAACGGTGGCTGTTTGCGCCAGACGCTTTTCGTGACCGGGAGACTGGTTTTCTTCTGTTTGGCCCAGGAAGAAACATTCCACAACATCGACAGGGACCCGTAAGGGTCTACCTGCTGTAAGAAACACCAACAGCTGGCCATCCTGATAGGCCAGTCGGGGCCGGCACAGGTGACGAATCATATTGATCGCCAACAGACCTCCGAGAATCAAGCAACCGACTCCCACCCCGCTCAGTAAGTAAGTGGATTGTTGGGCAGTCAGCACCGCGCCTATCAAAAACAAAATTCCCGGTAGAATCAATCCGATTGCCAGAGCTCGACGATTGGGGCTGAGCCAGCATTCGGGGCGCTGGAGTTGTTGTGATGGATGGCTGGCCGTCATGGTGGGTCAAATGAATGTGACGTAACAATTCTAACGATTTTAAGCTCGTATCAGCCGATCCTTAGCAGCCAGCAGTGGGACGGATGCTTCGTGCGGTGGTCGTGCTGACCTAAAATTTCATGTTGAGCAGGCATCGCATTCTATGGGAGGCCCATTCTCGCAATTTGCCAGTGCGGCCGCAACCATCGACTGTACTTTTGTAATGACATGTTTCCTGGTATACGGTCATGAATTGAATCGAACCCGGGTACTGGCCATGCTCATGGAGGATACGATTGATTGGGTAACTCACAGATGATCATGATCAAGGCCATCTTGGCGGCCTCTGGTGTAAAATTGCCAAGCTTCTTTGTCTTAAGGATTGGCAGTTCTGGTTGCTTCAACGAAGTCTTGTGTTGGTAACTTTGATATTCTTTTAATTTAGATTTTCCGTAAAGATATTGGGCACTGCTGGAAAATATAAAGTATCGATAACTTTTAACTAGGTGAAGTCTGTTTTGCATTACGAAACAATTACGGCCGAAAATCAACTCAAGAATTTCTGCGGCGTATTGGCCGACTGTGATACGGTTACTTTTGACACTGAGTTTGTATCGGAAGATACCTATCGTCCTCAACTTTGCCTGGTCCAAGTAGCTGCTGGTGATCATCTTGCCATCATGGATCCACTTGAAGTGGATATGACAGACTTCTGGAGGTTTCTAACTACTTCAGCTCATTCAACGGTTGTCCATGCGGGTCGTGAGGAATTGCGGTTCTGTTTGCACAGTGTGGGGAAACGTCCCGATCAATTATTCGATCTGCAGATCGCCGCCGGGTTGGTGGGAATGGAATATCCGGCAGCCTACAGTACGCTCATCTCTAAATTGCTTGGCAAATCGGTTCCCAAAGGCGAGACTCGGACAGATTGGCGCCGCCGGCCACTGTCAGAGCACCAACTTGAATATGCATTGTCCGATGTTATTTACTTGGAACAAATGCGCGATATCTTGCACGGGCGATTAGAAAAATTAGGCCGAACCAGTTGGATGGAAAGCGAAATGGAAACCTGGCAGCAGGAGGTCGAACGTTACGATAATGAAGAACGTTGGCAACGTGTGTCCGGTATTTCGGGACTCTCTGGCCGGGCGATGGCAATCGTTCGAGAACTTTGGCGCTGGCGGGAGGACGAAGCCGAAAAGCACGACCGGCCGGTCAAACGTATTTTGCGAGACGATTTGATTGTCGAGTTAGCTCGACGTGGCTCTGCTGATACTGACAGAATACGCGCAGTTCGTGGCATGGAACGCCGACATTTACAAAATCAGATTCCAGCACTTGCTGTTGCCATCGAACGGGGGCTGCAAATTCCCGACGACTTGTGCCCTCAGATCAATCGACGACGGTCATCATCACATCTTAACGTGATTGGTCAATTTTTGGCGAATTGTCTGGGTGCGATTTGCCGTTCAGCCAACGTTGCACCTAGCCTGGTTGGGACGGTTCAGCATTTACGGGATTACGTGGCCTATCGTTTGGAGCTTGAGGGTGTCAACAGCGGTTTGCCACCCGTGTTGGCCCAGGGCTGGCGCGCCGAAGTGATTGGACAGAAAATTGACGATTTGTTGAGTGGGAAAGTGGCTGTGCGAATTCAGGATCCACGAGGGCAAGAACCGCTTGCTTTTGAACCAATCGATGGCATATAGGCCGATGAGGCGCAGGAGGTTGTGTTGTGGCCAGAGAGCTGGCATTTGCCAGCTTGATTTCTGCCGAAGGCAGGAGAAAAATGACTTGGCCACGCATCATTCATTACCGACCATCGTCGATATTTCATGAACATCATCCTGTTTGAAGATTCCGATTGTACTGGATTGTCGCCAATTTCATTGGCCCGACCAGTGTATGCAATAACCTGCGCAACGTACCGACTGATCGATTGGATTGCGCAACTCGGTGGACCGGTTTGGGGGGTTGTTCGTCCACACTTGCAGACGCTTCAGGAGACCGACTATCTACCAGGTGTCCTACAGATCTCTGAGGTTTCGGGCAAGGAGTGTTTATTAGTCAACGCCCGAGTGGTTCCCACCCTGAAAAATTTCCAAGTTCTTCAGCAATTGGTTACGACATCACAGGCATGTGTGGTTCGTAGTGGAGGAGTGCTAGCTGCTGCTCGTCTTTCGGCTGCTGCTTCTCAGCAATTATTAACGGGCCAGTTGATGGGGACGACGTTTACAGAATCAGAGTTGTTGAATGAGCTTTTTGAGGCGAGTGTGGAGCTTGATTTGTTCCACTATCCCCATGACGTTGTGCGCTGGAATGTATCTGCATTCTCAGACAATTTGAATTACCGACTCCAGCAGGGTTCCTATCAGGAAATGGCTGCCGGGGTTTATTCCGCTGGAGGAACGAAGCTTGGTGACCATGTCGTTTGGGATACAACTGCGGGGCCCATCGTGTTGGAGACAGATGTGGAAATTGGCCCACACGTGTTCCTGAAGGGACCACTCTATCTTAGTAATGGAGCTAAAGTCAGCGAGTTCACTTCATTGAAAAATGCTGTCTACCTCGGGCATCGAGCGAAGGTGGGAGGTGAAGTAGAGTCTACCATCGTCGAATCGTATTCGAACAAAAATCACCACGGTTATTTGGGGCACAGTTACTTGGGTAGCTGGGTCAACCTGGGGGCGGGCACCTCTAACAGCAATTTGAAAAACACGTACGGTGAGGTCAGTATCCAGTATGGCGACAGCAAGATTCAGTCGGGGATGCAATTTCTGGGATGCGTCATTGGGGATTATTCTAAAACAGCAATTAACACAGCGATATTTACAGGTAAAGTGATTGGAGTTTGTAGTACGGTATATGGTTTTGTGACCAGGAACGTGTCCAGTTTTACCAACGATGCCCGTTCCCTGGGTGATGCCACGGAGCTTTCGCTTCGCACCATGACAACCTGCCAGGAACGAGTTTTCTCACGCAGGGGAATTGAGCAGCGTTCCTGTGACATCCAATTACTACAGGACATGTACCATCTGACGTCCCAAGAGCGCGACTTGGACGATCGGCCGCTTTCGTTTTGAGCGGGTGAAAAAAATCGGGAATGTGGCAAGCTTTCCGGGCCTGTCTCAGAACACCTCCAGGGTGGAATCCCTGGAGGTGTTGGACGATTTTTCAAATTGACAGGCCAAAAGCGTTCAGCAGTGGCAAACGTATCGTGCTTGCGGTGCCTTGATTGGCCATTTTTACCGGTTACTTTGCTGAATTTCAGGAAACCTTTTCCGTTCTTGGCAGGCGAGGATTTTCCAGGAATCCCATCAGCTCGCGACAACGATAGGGTTGTTGTAGTTTACGGAGCGCGTTGGTTTCGATTTGACGAACACGTTCTCGCGTGACAGAAAAAATATTACCGACTTCTTCCAGTGTGTAAGTGTAACCGTCGGTAAGTCCATAGCGTAGGCGGAGAATTTCACGTTCCCGATGATTGAGGGCCGACATTGCTTTGGCCATGCGAATTTGCAGGTCTTCCATATTAACATCAAACAATGGATCGACCTCACTGCCATCCTCGAGAAATTCTCCGAAGTAGGTGTCTTCGTGATCGCCAACAGGCTGATCAAGCGACAGTGGCTGGCGAGTCATTTTCAAGATGCAGCGGGTTTCTTCGAGTGATAAACCTGCTCGTTTTGCCGTTTCCTCGTCGGAAGGTTCACGACCCAACTCTTGTACCAGATTCCGCGTTACCAGCCTGACCCGGCCCATGGTATCGATCATGTGAACCGGTACGCGGATCGTACGGCTCTGATCGGCGATGGCCCGCGTGACAGCCTGCCGTATCCACCAGGTAGCATAGGTTGAGAATTTGTATCCGCGAGCCTGTTCGAATTTGTCGACTGCTCGCATCAGTCCCGTGTTGCCCTCTTGAATGAGGTCCAGGAAACTGAGACCTCGGTTACGGTAGTGCTTGGCGATGGACACCACTAATCGGAGGTTGCCGGCTGACAGGTCTCGTTTGGCCGCATCGTAGTCTGCCTGAAGAAGGATTGTGCGACTTTGACGTCGTCGTAGTGTCGTAGGGCTTTCCAGTGTGATCCGCATCAAGTATCGCAACTCGGAACGCAATTGTGAAACGGAAATTCCGTTGCCAATACCTGCTTCGGTTTCACGGATCAACTCGGACAACTCGGTCATCCGTTTCGAGATCTGTCCCAGTTTTTCTAATAAAGGCTGAAGTCTTTGAATTCGTAAATCGAGTTCTTCAACAAGATGAATTGCCTTGTGGCGCCGCTGTATCAGTCGACGCCATGCGTCCTGACGCTCAGATATTGGAGTTGACTTACTGATTGCTGTGTGAAAATCTTCATGGTTCTGTTTAAGCAAATGACGGAGTGTCTTCAGGTTTGGCTCCAAACGTTGCATGATCCTTTTTTTCTCTGCGACGTTGGTAACTGCCACTTCGATCGTGCGGTCTAATCGCAATTTACCATCGTAGACCATTTGCAGGGCGCTGACAGCACCCTGGAGCACCAGGTCGTTATTTAGCATGCTGTTGCGAAATCGTGTTCGTGTCCGCTCAATTCGTTTCGCAGTGGAAATTTCTTCCTCGCGGTTCAGCATGGGAATATTACCCATCTGCATCAGATACATACGTACCGGATCATCTACCGAATCTTCAGAGAATTTAGATTGTTCCTCTTCTTCTTCAGAATCGACATCGTCATGATTGGCCTTCACACGAATTGTCGATCCGTTTTTGTTATTATTGAAAGTCGCTTGTTTTGTTTTTTGTGTAGGTCGATCGTTTTGGTGGCGATTTTGAGGTATCTTGGCCAATGTACTGGTTCCTCTCTGTTGCTCGGTCCATCCGAACGTTTGTGGTTTACCGGGGTGTTGGTTCCCCTCTCAAGCAGTTGGGGTGCCAAGCGAGCAATTGAGAATGGCCGTGGGTCATAAACTATTAAAAATCAGGTAGTTATGCTTTTGTATTGCGACGGCCTGGTCCTAAGAGATGTTGCCAAGAATCAACAAATGTTGAGATTTTACAACCTGGCCAACCGTTGCCGGAAAACGGACAGTGACATGCAGGATTCGATCCAACAAAGCAATGGGAACTTAGGATGTCCACACGCTCGCTGAAATTGAGTAAACATGAGCCGCTAGGTACGATTGCATTGAATCGGCCGGAACAGTGTAACGCATTGGACCTCCCGATGATCGATGAGTTGCGCCATGCATTGGACGATTTTCATCGGGAGAAATCGGTTCGTGTTGTTGCCTTGACGGGTGTTGGCCGCGCGTTTTGCTCGGGATTGGATCTTGCCCAATTGCAGTTTAGCGGTTCCCGAGAGGATGCTTACGATAAGTGGCATGACATGGCCAACCGCTTTGGGCAGCTCATCGAGCAGATTTTAAGATATCCCAAACCCATCATTGCTGTGGTCAACGGGCCGGCGTTGGCTGGTGGTGCAGGTTTGGTTTTAGCGTCTGATTTGGCGATTGCTGAGCCGGAAGCAGAAATGGGGTTGCCGGCTCCTCGTCGTGGACTCGTGGCAGGTGTCGTTGCTCCATTATTGACATTTCGTATTGGTGGTGGACGGGCAGCCCGGTTGCTGCTCACAGGTACGGCGATTTCTGCCGAATTAGCCTTTCAATGGGGTATCTACTCGGAACTTGTTGGTCCTGATCTTGCTTGGGCACGTGCCCGTGAATTGGCCGCTCAATGTGCCGAGTGTTCTCCCGAAGCTTTGCAGATGACCAAGCGGATGTTGAATGAAACCGTTGGTGAGCAATTATTCACTCACTTGGCAACTGGAGCTGCTGTGACGGCTGCTTCCTGTACGACGGAAGCAGCGGCCGAAGGCATTGCTGCTTTTCTGGATAAGCGAACGCCGCGCTGGTAAATATCACTTAAACTAGAGATTCAATCCCAAACCGCGTGCTGCAACCGAAGTCTGTTCCCAGTGGAAGTGCGGCGATCGGTTCTTAATCTTCTGTGATGTTCAAGCTGCCCTGATGCAGGGCGGTAGCTACCAACGCTGCGGCGCATCCTGAACTTTCCAGGATGTTCAAATCGTCGTTGTTTCGAACTCCTCCACCAGCGATCAATTCAATGTCCGGATATTCCTGGTGAATGGCAGTACATAACTTGGCAGATTGTGGTCCCTCGTTGGACCCTACGCTGGCGATCTCCAAAACAATCAGCCGCCGGATTCCCGTCTGGATGATGCGATGGACGATTGTTTGTGGAGTCATTGTCGAAAAATCGGTTGATTGTGTCAGGGGCCGACCGTGTTTTAAGTCGAGACTGAAAACGGTACGGTCAGCACCTACAAGCTGGACGATCTCAGCCAATTGCTTGATCGACTTGATCGACTCGAGTCCGACGATCAGGCGAAAAATTTTTTCGTTTCCAACTTGAAATGACATCAATCGACAGGCACTTGCACTGTCACCTGTTCCAGCATCGACCCAGAGTTGCAAACCGCAGTTGAGAAGTCCCTCAAAATCTTTCCAAGCGGGCTCTTTCCCAGCTATGGCATCTAAATCTGCGACGTACGCTTCGGTCAGTCCGAGACGTGACACGAGGGCCTGACCGATCGAAACGGGAGAAGCATCGTTGGCCAATTGGCTAGAGACGGGCTGGTATTGACCGCGATGACCACCCCTGGCATGAACAACCTGACCGTCCTTCAAATCAATGACTGGCAAGATTTTCACCAGCGTCTCCAGTATAAGCATTTTTGGAAGTGGGTATTGTCACCGCCATGGATTCATCAAATAGCATCCAGCGGTCATTCAAATTCCAGTAAAACAGAACATGATTATATCGGGCTCTGGCCGGAGTTGCTTCCCCACTGGTCGAACAACCCCCACTGGTCGAACAACGTGGTTGAGCCACATTTGTTTGGTTTTGTAACGACGTCTAAAAAATATTCGAAGGTGAAAGCGGGCTGGCTACCTGTTTTTCAAGAAAAACGATCCTTGGTTGGCTGGTCTGCCGGGTAGGGGATGCTGAGAAAAAACCGCGGATTATACAGAAATCATGAATCTTCTTCTTGTGAGGGAAGATCCTTACGTCTTTCGATGTGAGTGGCAGTTCACTGGCCGCCATCTCGACTCGTAATGATTTTTAAATCAAAATACGCTCTGTTTTTACCCGTTGTTGGGAATTAGCCCGCTCACCTCTAGCCATGAGATGTTAACACTATGCGAATTGGAATTATCTCGTTAATTCACGAATCAAACGGATTTGTTCAGCAGAAAACGACATTGGACATGTTTCGTCAGAATGTTCTTTGTTCTGGACAGGAGATGTACGATTTAGGTAGCAGTGAATTGGGAGAGGTGAAGGGGTTTATCGACGTTCTGAAAGCGGCCGGTGTCGAAATTGTACCGATATTTTTTGCTAGGACTCCGCCTTCAGGTGCGATTACAACAGAGACATGCGAACAATTGATGGAGTTGATGTTCGAAAATCTTGCTGCGGCTGGTCAACTGGACGGTGTGTTAGCGAACCCGCATGGCGCGAACATGGGCGTTGGCGATGACTATCGGGATCTCGATGGTCATTGGTTGACCCGGCTCCGACAAACCGTTGGCCCGGAGGTTCCGATCATTTGTGTGATTGATCCACACTGTAATCTTTCGCCTCGGATGGTCGATGCTTGTGATGCGACAATTGCCTATCGGACGAATCCTCACTTGGACCAATTGCAACGGGGCAAAGAGGCAGCCGAATTAATGATCCGGACGTTAGAGGGAGAAGTCAAACCAGTGCAAGTAGGGGTCTTTCCTCCAGTTGCCATCAACATCGAGAGGCAGAGAACTTCCTTGGAGCCCTGTCTTTCAATGTGTCAGCTGGCCGATCAGCTGAGTGTTGAGCCGGGCGTGTTATCCAATAGTATCACTTTGGGTTATCCTTATTCCGATGTGGAGGAAATGGGGACTGCTTTCGTTACGGTCACGGATAACAATCGTGAACTGGCCGCAGAACACTCGGCTCGTCTGGCGAACTACCTGGTCGAACATCGTCACGATTTTGTAGGTGAGTTCATTGGCGTTTCGCAGGCGGTGGATCTGGCGTTACAGGAAAATGGGCCGGTCTGTCTGCTGGACATGGGAGATAATATCGGGGGTGGTTCAACGGCTGATGGCACATTCATTGCTCATGAAATGCATCGTCGCGGTAACGTTCGAGGGTATGTTTGTTTGTTCGATCCGGCATCAGCAGCTCAGGCCGAAAATGCAGGTGTTGGAGCAACCATTACGTTACGCATGGGTGGAAAATCCGACAACCAGCATGGTCTTCCCTTGGAGGCGGAAGTGACGGTCAAGAGTCTTCATGCCGGGCATTTCAGTGAGTCGGAGGTGCGTCATGGTGGCCGTACCAGTTACGACATGGGGACGACTGCTGTGGTTATGACTGATTCGGGACTAACCATTTGCCTCATATCACGCAGTTGTGTTCCGGTGAGCATTGGGATGATGACCAGTTGTGATTTGAAGCCCGCAGACTTTCAAATCATGGTCGCCAAGGGTGTTCACTCGCCGGTTCCCGCATTCGAACCGTTCTGTGTCAAACTGATTCGTGTTAACACCGCCGGGTCCACGTCGGCGGATATCAACACATTTGACTTTCATTATCGAAGAAAACCGTTATTTCCGTTCGAGGAGATTGGCTAAAAACTTTGCGGTGTAGGATGGCCTGTTTGCCCAACCTGGTTGAATGGCCGGGCTGTGGTTTCATTGAGAGTTTTTCGGTAAAACCCGAGCTCGGTTGCCGATTTAGCAATGTGGTCGTGGTGTATAATGGAGGTCGTTGTCGACAAAATCGTATCTTTGGAGAGGGTCAGTGTGCATGCAAAACTTCCAATGAATGGCCGAAGTTATCGAAGGTGTTCCCATGTTTGCCTTCGGTGGTTTACGGGGTTCGTCATGACGATGGTTTGCGCCGGTTGTGATGTCAATTCCACGACCGGCTTGACGGAAACAGCGGATGTGACAACCAACCCAAAGATTTTCTTGTTTGACTTGTCGGGTCAGCAGGTTGACCCGCTGGGAACCGAAAATGTCGTAGCCACAGTTTTTCTGTTTACGCGGACGGATTGTCCGATTTCTAACCGCTACGCGCCTGAAGTTCGCCGCCTTTTCGAGAGGTACGAACCTGAGGGTGTCGAATTCCAACTGATTTATGTAGATCCCGACGAGGATACCGAGACGATTCGTCAACACCTCAACGATTACAGTTATCCGTGTGGTGCGCTACGAGATCCTGATCATCGGTTGGTCGAGTTCTCGGGTGCTACCAGGACTCCCGAGGCCGCGGTCTTTACAGCGGGTTGTCGGTTAGCCTACCGTGGTCGTATTGATGATCAGTACATTGACTTCGGAAAAGCACGACACCAAGCTTCAACCCATGATTTAGCAGACGCGCTCGATGCGATTCTCGCCGGTAAGGCAGTCGCACAGCCCAAGACCGAAGCGATCGGATGTTACATCTCGGATCTCAGGTAACCGGCGGCAAATCATCAGCTGCTGCCGGATTTTCCCTGTTTGCTTTTCTTCGCTTTTGCGGATTTCTCGGGTTTGTCCTTTTTTTTCTTTTTCGATCCAAAAACGTTATCCCAGTTTTTGGAGTACTCGGACGAAGCACCGCTTCTAACGATTGGTCCACCCATGGTTAACTTACCTCTCGAAAGTAAATGGCAGGAATCTCTACAATCACATACAGGCCGTCGGACAATCCGCTGTGGCACCGACGGCGGTTGCCACTAAGGCGTTTGTCGATCAGGATTTTAACCATTTTTGTGCATTGAACTTCTACCTTCAACTCCGAATTGGCAAGAAAACACTATAAAAACCGTTATTTTTTTGTTGCCAAAGCGAAGGTCGAGCTTGATTTATCACATCAGGGACGCAAAAATAGATAAACTGTCGTTGGGCACTCGTTTCCGCTCCGTTGACGAATTTTTCCAGGAGATTGAAAGAGCCGAGCGACGCTCCGGTGAATTTGCTTTTTTTCGGCTCGCGACAGTCGGTTGGAGCTGACATTGGAGGAATTGGAGAAAAACGACACCGTCGGTTACTGGCAAACCATTCAATGAGTGTGCCTGTGCGAGTTTCATTTCTACTAAGCATGTTGTTCATCGGTGTGGCAGCCGCTGCGTCGGCTCCCGAGGTCAC
>Ga0310342_100001480_pt1 | contig 14588 bp, 10 predicted proteins | sample S15DNA20500_MG_FD_206155 | JGI IMG/M metagenome (GOLD analysis project Ga0310342, IMG submission 206155) | Marine microbial communities from station ALOHA, North Pacific Subtropical Gyre - S1503-DNA-20-500_MG | ecosystem: Environmental > Aquatic > Marine > Oceanic | place: Pacific Ocean: North... | reverse complement strand
ATTCGAGCATTGTAGAGATAATTCTGACGCAATTCTACTGGGCGCTATAGGATGGCCAGGCGCTAGATTACCGAATGGAGACATGGCCGGTGGGCAAGTCATCCTTGGGCTACGGAGTGGCCTAAGGCTGTACGCGAATGTCCGTCCAATCAAACTCTATCCAGGCGTTCAACACAAAGTCCACGGAGTGCACCAACAAGTTTGGCAACCAGAACATGTGGATATGGTCATGATTAGAGAAAATACAGAGGGACTTTACCACTCACTGCTACGACGTATGGAGCAGAAAGCCAAGGGCGAGAAGGACGAACCAATCGTAATCGAAGAGTTTCCGGGCCTAGATGGAGAGGTAGCATGGGATCCCAGACCAATTTCTCGTAAGGGGAGCGAGCGAGTAATCAATTTCGCATTCGATTTCGCTCGTCATCGTGAGAACAAGCTGGGAACAGCCCAATCAGTAACATGTGTCGATAAGTCAAATGTCACCCGAGGATGCAGGTTATTCAGAAAAATATTCACCGAGATATCAGAAGCGAATCCCGATATTGATACCGATGCCGCATACATTGATGCATTCACTATGTGGTTGATGAGGGATCCAGAAGATCTCGATGTAGTGGTTCTTCCAAACATGTTTGGAGACATTGCAACTGACCTAGCAAGCGTATTGCAAGGAGGTCTGGGAATGGCCGCCAGTGCCAACATGGGACCTAAGCACATGATGTTTGAACCAGTCCATGGATCAGCACCAAAGTATACCGGTCAGAATGTTGTCAATCCGATTGCTATGCTTCAGTCAGTTCAACTAATGTTCGAAGCTCTAGCCTACAGAAAGAAAGATGAGGATTTGGATAAATGTGCGGACATCCTACAACAAGCAATCCAGCAACACTTCGAGGAAGGTGGAATTGTCACCTATGACCTCGGCGGTAATGCTAGCACCTCAGATGTCGGTGAAGCTATTGCTAATCGATGTGAAAACTTAATCCAACAAGAGTTTCATTAAATCAATTCAGATGCTTCGGCCATAATTGCTAACGCATCTCGCAGAGACTGGTTATTGTCCCAATCGGATACTTTCGGGCCTTCGGTAAGGGCGATACAGAGTTCCGACATTGCACGACTGACTTCATCGACGATAGTAACATGAGCCATTCTAGCAGTCCTAGAAAGTGGATTGAGATCGATTACCAAAACTTGCTTTCCAAGAGCAACCAATGCCTCACAGCGATCACCATCTTCTAGAGGCACTAGTACAGTATCGGCTACCTCGATTCCTCGAGAACTACAAATTGCACGCGGTCCTTCGAGACCCTCAATTCGACCGTCTCCATCTCCTCCAAGAATCTCAACCGAATTTACAGAATCAGGCCACTCAGATCCTTTCCAGCCTGCTGGAGAACCATCGCTTGCAACCTTTACTCGAATATCCTCTAGGGCCGAAATCAGTTTGTCCATACGCTGCGGAGTTCGGTAGTAGATGTTGACTTCTACTGGGCATCCAAGTATTGCAGCAGCACGAATTGCCTCCTCTCCAGCGAGTACAACTGTGTTTCCATTTATGGAAATCACAGGCCTTTCTGCTTCCAACAAACGGGCAGCAGTTTCGCGAACTGCAATTCTAGCCGAACCTGATGTCTTCTCTCCAAGCAGATAGTCGAACGCCTCTCCTCTTCCGTGAGCAATCATAGCCGATTCTGCCAGCAGGCCTTCTGCTGCTGCTTCAACTAGACTTTGCCTAGCCATCAAAGATGCCTTGCGAGGATGACTATCTGGAATATCTGCCATTCAACTACCTCTTACAAGAATCGAGAAATCGATTGGAGTGACGCCTAGATTCAGACGACTTGACGACACCACATCAACCCCACAATCTAACCATTTTGACAGAGACTCCATTTTGACTCCGCCTGAACCCTCTAGCACACAACGCTCTCGCAAACCCTCTTCCATGAGTGAACTGATTACTCCACTCGCATCAGATGGGTCCATGTTATCTAGCATCAATACAAGTCTACTGTCTCGATCACCCCATGCTCGTGCCGCTGCCATCACCTCGTCGACATTCCTGACTTCGACAGTAGTAAACGACTCATTCTCGGCTGGCAGCCGAGAAACTATCCTAGTGATTGCATCGGTCGACACTTCACCATCTTCGAGCATCGCTGCAATGTCATTCTCTTTGAGCATCAGAGCATCACTACGATTGAGCCTGTGCGTCAATCCCCCGCCAATGTGTACTGCCCACTTGTCAAGAAGGCCCCAGGCCGTTTTGCGTGTGGCTGCGACCTGAAGAGAACCCGCCGCTTTACTCCACTGAGATGCATTGGTCGCAATGCCGGATAGTCTACCGACAAGATTGAGAAGAATCCTTTCGAGTTGTAAAATACTGCGAGCAGGACCTTGCAATAATGCTACACAAAGACCCGGAGAAACCTCTCCTCCCTCTCCGACCGACCACTCAATAGAGCAGTCAGGGAAATACGACTCGAGTAACCTTTCTGCGACCGAATTACCACACAAGATACCAATTGATTTCGACACCATTTCTGCCTCAACCACTGTTTCTGGACCATCTCCTTCATCGTGATCATCTGATATCATAGAACCAATCCACCTATCCATTGATTCAGTAAACATGGCCGAAGGCCCAGCCTCGGACCACAGCATCCCAGAACGGTCATGCGGCAACTCGCTCACACCACTACGTATCGAAACCCCTCCTTCAATGGTCCGAAACGTCATTTGACTGCACCACCACGCGAATCCAATGCGCAGCATTGTCGTAGGCGGGGGAGTCGCAGGCCTGGCCGCTTCAGTTCAATTGGCCGCAGACGGCCACGAAGTGATGCTGGTAGAGCAGAGAGATATCCTAGGCGGACGCGTTAGGATGAGAGAGAACTCGAAGTGGTTACTCGATCCGGGTTTGCACCTGCTTAGACGCAAGGGCGCAATGAATCAACTTCTGAGGAAACTACGAGCACCCAGAGTTCTGGGACAGAGGTGGGATGTACACAGTTTCAACCCGATTGGATGCGATAAGAAGCGAGCGCTGGAAGTATTAACCACAATGTCGACAGATAACATAGCCAACAATATTCCACAATTCGTTATTCCCAGAGGAGGTTGGTCGAGTTTAGTAGGAAGAATGATTGCAGCCGCAAACCAGGTTGGCGTGACTTTCGATCCAGGAAGTACTGCAGAATCATTCAATCTCAATTCAGGAGAAATATCCTCTGTAAGAATCTCGGGTAAGGAAATCGAGTGTGATGCAGTAGTACTTGCGACTCCTCCAATTTTGTCTGCAAAATTACTGGAGACTGCGGGTCTGGACGCAACTCCACTACACGAGTGTACCGAGCACAGGGTAGCAGCACTCGATATAGCACTAGAGGGCAGGCCGATGAGGCCGTACTCGGGGATGTTTGATGAGGAATCAGGAGTCATTGCCGTTGACATGACCTCGCCGGATCGCATTCCAGAGGGGGCAGACCCCGATTCCTGCACCATTCTTCATGCAGTAAACCTGTCAGGCGAGGGACCAGATGCTCTCACTAAAATCAAGGAAATGCTAGACTCCCGCTGTTCGGGATGGAGGAACATGACTTCTGTGAGACGCTCTACCGAATCTGTGATGCTCCACCCCTGCTCGCATGAGCAGCGCGTGGACACCGCTTTACATGTTGAATCGGGAATTGGTCTGGCGGGAGCGCATGTGATTTCTGACTATCACCTGAGCGATGCTGCGGTGGATACTGGCAGGGCCGCTGCCAAAATACTCACGAAGAACCGCTGACATCTAGACTAGACTCTGCCGCGGCCAGACAGGCCAATAAATCGTCCACTGTTGAGCGAACCGTCTCCAATTTCTCTCCTGAGACAATAATCTTGAGTTCTGCAGAATCTCCTTCTCCAGAAATTTCTGCTTCAAAGGAGTCTGGATCATCAGGAGAGATTGCTGCCAAGAGACTGCGCGCTCGCTTCTCATCACCGCACCAGACTATCTCTGCCTCTATGCCGCCCATGCATCGCGATCAGCACATCGGTTTTCGCTGCTGCGGTCGCGGCCTTCTTGAATAGACACCCTCTCGGCAAAGCATGACTGACGCGATTCCCCCAATCACTACAGCGGAATCCGTTGCATCAGGACATCCCGACAAGCTCTGTGACGCGATCTCAGATGCCATCCTCGATGCCTGTTTGAGTATTGATTCCAATGCAAGAGTAGCAGTCGAGACACTGGTAAAGGGAGTCGAAGGCAAGGCTGCCATTGTCCTTGCCGGAGAAGTCAGTCTAGCAGGAAACACCCCAGACTACGAGGCCATAGCGCGAGACACCGCCACTTCAATTGGTTACAACGATCACACTATTGGAATGGACGCGACTTCTACAGAACTTTGTGAGGTCCACACATACATCACAACTCAATCTCAGTACATCAGTCAAGGAGTGGATGGAGACATAGAATCTCAGGGCGCAGGCGATCAGGGCATAATGTTCGGATTCGCCTGTAATGAAACAGAGGATACCGATGAGCTCAGTGGACGACATTTCCCAATAGCAGCCGCCCTTTCTCAAAGACTCACTCGCAGATTAGACATGATACAGGACACTGGCGAGATTCCTTGGATGCGGCCTGATGGTAAGAGCCAGGTCTCGGTAAGGCTGGACAGCGATCGAATAGAGAATGGTGACGGAGGACGTTACCCAGAAACTGTAGATACAATCGTCATCGCAGTACAGCATGCGAAAGACGCAGGCGGATTCTCTCCAAATGAGGAGGGTCAGAGGCAGTTCATTCGAGACAAAGTTTGGGAGCATGTGGTCAAGCATGCAATCCCTGAGCGCTGGCTCAAAGGATTCGATACTTCCAAACTGATAGTCAATGGCACTGGGTCCTTCCCCGATCCTGGTGGACCCTACTCAGATGCCGGTCTCACAGGCCGCAAAATCATCGTCGATACATATGGAGGAGGAATGCATGGCGGAGGAGCATTCAGTGGCAAGGACCCTTCCAAAGTAGATCGCACTGCAGCATACCATGCTAGATGGGCTGCAAAGCATGTCGTAGCAGCAGGACTGGCAGACCGTTGCGAAGTCCAAGTCTCCTATGCAATCGGAGTAGCACGGCCAATTGGATTACTTGTCAACACCTTTGGAACGGGAACTATCTCTGACCTAGAACTATCGAGGAGAATCCAGAGTGCATTCGACTGGAGGCCAGCCGCGATGATTCGAGACCTTGACCTGAAGCGACCAATCTACCTCGTCACAGCTTCAGGCGGACACTTCGGCCGCAGTCCAACAGAGGACGGCCATTTCCCGTGGGAGAAGATTCATCAGGACAGGATTAAGGCTCTACAGAACGGATGAGCCAATATTCAACAAACTCACAAAAAATCGGCTTTATCGGACATGTCCGGTGGCCCTACTAACCTCTTACTGTGCCCTGCCGAAGCATGGTTCGACAGCCCGCCCAAGACAGATACACCCTGCCAACTAGAAAAGATAGGATTCTCAATACCAAAAAGAAACAACTTACAATATTCCTGACATCTATCATGTTGGCTTCCCTATTCGCTCCTTCATTGTCCACCGATGTCTCGTTCCTCGAACCGTCCGAGACTCGTCATGAGACAGCGAATAACACACTGAATGATAGCGCCACCCAGACCATCATGTCGAACCTTAACACATCTAACCCAGTTGAGATTACAGGCGTGATGGATGACCTCAGCAGAGTTCACATTGTTTGGGTCGAGAACGGCTCTCAGCCGTTGCTACAATACGCACTAATTTCGACCAGTGGCGTCGACACCGTATTGATTTCCAATACTCTCATTGGGGCCAACAATTCAACATCAATCTCTAGCCCATCTCTTGTGGTCGACTCAAACAGGCGAGCCCACATTGTTTGGGCGATTACTGACATAGAAATTCTGTATGTACTACTTGACCCTTCACAGGATGACCGCGACGGCGACTCCGGCGACATTGCCAATATGACACTAGCATCCTACACAGTTGCCGACGGCACCGGAGTGCGTAACGACCCGGACATAGCAATCGACTCCTATGACGGTGCTCATGTCGTATGGGTCGATACATACGATCCTCAGGGATTGTACTTTGGCACTCCTCTGATTTATTACACCATGTTGACCTATGACTCATCCGGAAATTTCGCAGTACAGATCAACAACTCAATCATCACCCCCGCACTAGGTTTCAAGGGTAATCCAGCAGTATCAATGGGGACAAACAACACAGTAATCGTGGTCTGGGAAGATACCCGCGGAAGCCTTGTTGAGTATGTGGGACTACTCGATACATCCGGTTCTATGACCGAGGAATGGAGAGACATGTGTGCTGTATTCTACGGTGGTAATTTGACCAGCGGTGAGTACTTCCAAGGTGTCAAGCCCATGCTAGAGGCAGCCAGTATAACTGTCCTAGAGACACTGTACGCACTAAGCGGAACCATGTATCACGCCTCTAGCCACAAGAACTGCGAGGATGGTTACATTGTCGGAGGGAGCGGTACAGAAGGACCAAGATCGACATATCTAGGCCAGAACGCCTCCGACACCACTGGAGGGATTCGCACTCTAGGTGCAGTCATGTACAACAATTCCTCACTATCCATTCCATCGGACTGGGGCTACAATAGTGAGATGTGGGGGCCAGGCTCGACTTGGGCTTGCCTCTCGTGGCGCGACAACTCCGGTATGACCCCAGGAGATCCTGCCACCGCTGTAGACCACCAGTGGAACCCAAACGCGACCAAGCTGATTATTCCGGTCTCTGATGAGGGTCCATTCGGAGGCTCTGGTAATGGGGCGCAGGCCCAGGAAGCCGATGACTACCAAAGTATCAGCGAGGCCCACGACGCTTGCGTAAGCGCTGGCATAATTCCAATTCCAGTTGCTGGAACCACATCATATGGAGCAAGCACAATATGGGCCAACGACACCCATGTACGCTCGCACATGATGGACCTAGCCCAGTGTGCGAGTAATACGACAGGAATCCATGACAGGACCTGCGACGATTCAGCAGTAAACACCACAGACGCTGGAGGAGACATGTTCCTCTATCCGACAGACAACATGGCCAACTTCGAGGGCGATTTCGAGTCGGGATATCTGAGTAATGGTTGGGGACTATCCGGTAACGCGAACAACTCATGGTTTGTTGAAGCGGCCAACAACGGCAATGTATACTCACAAGCGAATCTGTGCGACATTGGTGGTTCAGCTGGTAACCCATCGTTTTACTCTCTGTCCTGTAACTATACTCACCCAGCCGGAGAAACAGTCGATCTAACCGTGACCGTGGACGGGTGGGCGTCTGAGTTCAGCATGGATGTCGTTATGCCAGATGGAACTGTGGCATCGTTCAACAGCAGCTCAGTGTACAACCACTACAACGGAGTGCTGGTGAGTTTCACCGGTGCTGGTAACTATACAATCTACCTGAATGACACCTATGGAGACGGCGGCACATCGGTTTCTGCAGACTACGCGTATGTCTCGGCCACAAATCCGTCTTCGACCCCCATTTCGGGAACATACTCTGCTAGATCGGGAGATATTTCAGATGGCGAGAGCACAAGCCTAGAGTTCACCGGAGTCATGTCGAACGGAACACTTAGTTTCGCATACAATGTCTCTTCGGAGGCCAACTTCGACTTCCTGACCTTCTCTATTGATGGGGTACAACTCGCGCAATGGTCCGGCACTCAAAGTGGTAATTTCTCGACACCAGTATCTTTGGGTCAACACACTCTGAAATGGACCTATGTCAAGGATGGAAGTGTCAGTTCTGGAAGCGATTCTGCTTGGATAGACGATGTGTCAATCCCACTTGCCAACTACACTGAGGAAATGCAGGCTCTAGTGCAGTCAATAATAGCCCTAACAACGGCAACAGGCTCCACTGAGACCTTCCTGACTGTACTCAATCCATACTCACTTCTGAACAATCCACGGTCCACCTGGCAACCAGGCGATCCGGCCACATCCATTGATCCTGTCACGGGGCAGTATGTCGAGGATATCGGACCCTCACTGGACTATGTCTGGCAAGACGGAGGTGGATGGGGCACTATCGGGCACTTCGTTCTAGTCAACGACACTAGACTTACCAACGGACATGGCTGGAGTTCCAGCCCCGATGTCAATGTCGACGATGCTGGCAATATCCATGTCGTCTGGGTCGACGGTCGCTCAGTTATTCCTAGCAAGGTCGGCCCATCACAACTCCACTATATGCAGATTGATCTCGACCGAGCAGGAGTACTCGACGGCGAGGCTGACGGCCTAGACATGAGTGAGGTCGCCGTAGTTTCGGACTCTCCAGTACTGGGCTCTGACATGACTTGGGGTTCTAATCCAAGAGTCGACTTCGACAATGATGGCTCAATACACATCACATGGTTCGAGTCCACTCCGAACACCGATGATGAGAACAGTAGAGTTGAGTTGAGGTGGACAAGAATCCTCTCTCCTCAGTTGGTTGATGGTGAAATGCCTCTGGGTAGAATGCTCGACCAGGCGTACGGTGTCATCAACACTCGCGTAATCACTACCAGCAATGACAATCTGATGGGCGTGTTTGGCTCCGGACTGGACTCCAGCTCGCAACCAATAGTCAACTTCGACTGGCCCAACCGGGACATCATCTGGACGACCCCTGATTGTTCTGAGGACACCACCTCTGAGGACAAATGGGATGTCTGCATGTGGTCCGAGAATGTCTACAACATGGCAATCGAACTCGACCCAGGAATGGATGATGAGATTACATTCCAGCCCGGACAGTCTGCTGAAGTCGGAATGCTGTTGAGAGGAATCAAGATACCCGGAGGCAGCGATATTGTTGTCGCTGACACCTCTGATGCTCCTGATCACTGGCAATTAGAAGTTGGATTCTCGAATACATATCAGAGCACAACAACTCTTGTCGAAGGATCTAATGCAGATCTCAATTTATTCATCCGCGCCCCAGATCTACAGGATGTGAATGAGGACCAGAGTTTCGAACTCTCCGTCTTTGTGACCTCGTCCAGCAAGGAAGAAGCCTCCGCCACCAAGACTTTCCTAGTCGAATTAGTCAATCAAGGAGACTGGAATGACGATGATGGCGACGGAGTCCTCGATTACAATGACGACTGCCAGTTTGGTGAGTCTGGTTGGTACTCAGATGTAGACACCGACCACGATGGCGATGGCTGCAGAGACTCCACTGAGGATCTTAATGACGACAACGACGACTATCCAGATGTCGACGACTCTTGCCCGTCTGGCTACATGGGTGAGCACATTGACCTCGACAATGACGGTTGTGACGATGTGCACGAGGATCCTGATAACGATGGTGACGGGGTCGAGAATCACCTCGACATGTGTCCAAACGGAGCACAGTACTGGTCCGGAATTTCAGAAGACAATGATAACGACGGATGTCGAGATGCAGATGAGGATGACAATGACGATAACGACCCGTATCTGGATGTGGATGATGAATGTCCATCAGGGATGTCTTGGTGGACCAGTCTACTGTTTGACCACGATGGTGATGGTTGCCATGACCTTGAGGACCTAGACGACGATAACGACCAGATTCCAGATCTCAATGACTTGTGTCCTACCGGCATGACAGTATGGTTCTCAGAGCCAGCCAGCGATTACGACTCAGATGGTTGTCACGACTATTCCGAGGACTTTGACAGGGACAATGATGAGGTCTTGGATATAGATGACAACTGCCCTACTGGAATGCTCGGATGGACCTCCACCCCTCTCAATGACTGGGATTCAGACGGCTGTCACGATGAGTACGAAGACCTCGATGACGACGATGACGGCTACTTAGACTGGGATGACGCCTGTGTCAGAAGCTCAGCAATTGCTGAATCACATATGGACAGTGATGGGGACGGTTGCGACGATAACACGGAGGACAAAGATCTCGACAATGACGGAATTGAATCAATTTACGACAACTGCGAGGGGGATCCGACCTCCACTTGGGTATCAACTCTAGAGGAGGATTACGACTCAGACGGATGTATCGATACAGTAGACTTCGATGATGATGGAGATGGTGTATTCGACGAGCATGACTCATGCCCACAGACTGTCAGTATGACTTCAGACTTCGACAGAGATGGGTGCGACGATGCAACTGAGGACTGGGATGATGATGGTGACGGAGTTCCTGACACATCTGACAGTTGCCCGTTGGGCCTTAGCAATTGGGACTCCTCCTCCGGATCGGACATAGACGGAGATGGTTGTATGGACTCCCTAGAGGATGACCGAGTTACCGGTAGACTACTCTACACTCTACGCAGTAATGCATTCATGACATTGATGGCTGCAAGCGTGGTAGTACTGCTCCTTGCGGGCATGGTGATATCTGCTCGCACCACTCGTTCACGTATCCATATGGAGGACCAGACTTGGTCAGTCGAGCAGACAATGAGTGACTCGACCATCACCATTGATGTCGCAGAAGATTCTGACAAGCAGGTCAGAGATCTGTCTGACCTTGGCTACTCTCCTGAGGTTGCTAAGGCCATAGTGGAAAACGAGGAAAGAGCGAGAAGGCGTAGGAACTAATCACACCGAACAAACATGAATCATTTTCTTAACCACATATGAGGCCTCAGGTCTAGGAGGGTCAAGATGAGGGCGGTCAGAGTCGAGTGCTCAATCCCATCGATAGAACACGACCAAAGGGTTCAGGCGGCCCTACAGGCAGTAAGTTGGGATTATCGTGGAATCCTTGACCAGATCGATGGTCGCCTGAGGGTAATGTGTGAATGTATCACCACTGATGGCAACTGTCTTCCACCAGGATTCAGAATCGGTGGAGTTACTGTGGTTGAAATATTAGAAGAGTGGTCCACTGAATATCTAACTCATCACTTAGTATCTCTAGAATTTGACCAGGAGCTTGTAGGTCGCTTCTTTGAGTCTAGAGACCTAACTTTACTGGCTGGAACCAACCTGACATCGAATGGATTGGTCATACAGGTAGCGGGCAGACAGTCCTCAATGGTGAACTTCCTAAGAGAAGTAAGAGAAGCCGTACCTGTGGAGAGAATCACTTCTGCGAAGTCCTCAGAGGGCATGGTCCAGAAGGGTCCGACCTTGCAGCAACACAGGATAATCAAGGTGGCGCATAGGAATGGGTGGTACGAGGTTCCGAAGAAAATCTCAATCAGAGGGCTAGCCTCTAAGTTAGGTCTGTCCAAATCTACAGTAGCAGAGCAATTGGTAAAGGCCGAGAGCGAGATTGTGGGCGACTTTCTAGACGGTTCGCGCTAGGCGGCAAAGGCATCCAGTCTCATTTGCCTTCCACGTTTAACAAACCAACTATTCCGCAAATCATCAGGGGCTGAGACTCTTGGGGAAACATACCCTATCGCCTGCTCTAGATTGTCGAACTCCCTCGGATTACTCTTCATCGCATGACGAACAGTCTCCCTGATTAGCCAGACTCCCACAGGAGCCCAGTACTCTGGACCGATATCTCTCCAGATTAGACAGGCCCCAGAACGACCAATTGAATCCATATGCTCCAACACCCCAAGCCTAGCAGAATAGTAGGCACCCGTGATTCGATGAGCATATTCCTTGCGAGGCTCAAGATCCTCCCAGTCCCCCAGAACCTTTCCTTTACCAGTCCAGACACTTCCACGGGTCCAAGCCTCTAGCATATGGAAAGCCCACAGTCCCGGAGTTAGGATAACATGGAATCTATTGTCAAGATAAGTTGCCTCGTAGACATGAACTTTGTCTATAGAAGGGTAGTGTCTGACCTTGTCCCATAACTGCTTACTGAGCATATCATCAGTAGCGGTTATCCCCCACCTAGTAGGAACTAGTTTCCTTTTGTCTGACTTACCTAGCAGACCTGCAGAGAGTAGACGTGAAATCTGCGCCTCCCCAATCGACGCATCACTCAACTCATCTATCGCATCAAAGGCCAACAAATCATTCTCATTTGCAATCGAATCAACCTTACGTGGCACACTCGCATGTCCTACAACCTCGGCTCGAAGAACCTCTCCCGAAGGACCTAGAGGAGTACTCATACTATCGAATGTCGGATTACGGCCTACAGCAATAGGACGAGCGAAATCCAATTCCACATCCACACTCTTGTCCGCCATTGCAATCTCTTGAGTCGTCTCCAGCATCTGGTCAGGCGTTCGAGCACTACGGACTCGCATCACCTGACCTCCTGTAATCAGATTGGCGTGCCTTGCAGCGACCTCTTCCAGAGGTCTGCCAAATAAATCGGCAGGGTCCCCACTAACAAGTTGCGGAATATCACTCTCATCGGCAGCCCAGGTCGCACTCGGACCGGCTCTAACATCGGGATAGCCATGTCTGCCGACAAACATAGACGGCGGGCTGGGGCCCACTAACTCACTCACACTACTTGACTCAGTAGTTGGAAGCTTGGACCTGACCTCGGCCAGCAAGGGACAAGGAGAAATTCCACACAACCCCTTGGTGCCCCTGCAGTCTATACACTCAGGGAACATCAGGATAGAATCGAAATCGATTGCTCTTAGGCATACTGCTCATCGAACGAATCATGGCGGCATTCAAAGGGATGATTGCGCTGCGACGAGTGAGAAAGATGTCGAGAATTCCCGCAGTTATTCTACAGCACTTCGTCGGGCTATCTGAATATGAGAGGAATTTGGCAATCGATAAGGCATCCAGAGAGTTGGGAATGAGTGTTGAAGAGATCCAATCACAGGTCGATGCCTTCCAAGGAGATGGTTTCAACAACAACCTTCAAGCAACCGAGAAAAACACTCCCGAGGCACCAAAGAGAAAATCTATTTTTAGCCGTCCGAAGAAGGAAAAGGAAGGCAGCCCGGAGTTTTTAGATAACTCTCATAGATATCGATTCAGGTATGACCCAAGTCATGTAGGTCTGGATCGACAGAAGGGCGCAACTCAAGCCATAACTTGCCCTAACTGCAGAGCAGCCCTAGCAATCCCAGAGATTAGACCAATCAATGTCACATGCCCTGCATGCATGATGGAATCGACATTTGAGGCCTAATCAGACGCCCCAGAAACGCTCCTCTCCAGACATTCCTTCGTCTTCGGTTACCGACATCACCGCGGTTCTCAGTAGGTAGTACAGAACTATGGTGAACACGGGTGTGAACCAAGTATCGCTAACGCTCTGATAGTCTAGACTGAAATCCGACCCCCCCATCTCTACCAGTATGACAACCAAAGCAGCTTTGGTAAAGGTGTAAACAACCGCTCCCAGCCCTAACAATAGCACGCTTCGTCCGGTGAATGAACCCTCTTTCCAGCGCAGTACACCAAGGGACAACATGAATGAGAATGTTGCAACAACTATCCATGTGAGAGCCTCATTAATTGCTATCGCCCAAACAGCAATATCTCGATTGACTGCATCTACATCGAATTCAGAACCCAAATCAGCTACATAGTCAGCTATCTCAGAAGTACTGGACGAGAACACCTGATACGCAGTCAGAACAGATAGCAACACCGAGACAATGGACAGGCCCCATAACAATGAGGACCAGATACCTCCTGTGGCACTTTCTCTCATATCAATCATCAGACGGTCAAACTGCCTCTCCCAACCCAGTCCCTTTGCCAGAAGCCAGATTCCAACGACAAGGGGCATGGCTCCGATTAGAGCCGCTCCGTTTGGCAGAATTAGGCCTAGGCCGAAAATCATCAGGAATACTGCCACGGGGACTAGTAGACGAGCTCTCCAGCGTGGATCATCAATAGCCTTGGCAATGTAGTAGTAAGTACTCTCAATACCCTTTGATTGTCTCACAATCACCTTTTCGACATGATCAACCCTAACTCTAGATGTGATTATGGGGAGAGATGCTTCATCGTCCGCTCCATCTGTAACTAAAACCGCAGAGTCAGGCTGAAACTCCTGAATCACCTCGTCGAGTTGCATTGCAATAGCACGGTCACTGCGGGGACCGACTCTGACATCCCCGGTTAGAAGAGCGATTTCTACCTCATCATTACCTTGTGCACCTTCGACTAACTGGTCGTGATGATGCAAGGCGCCCAGGATTGCATTGGTATCGGACTCCTCGGGGTCAGCAATTCCCAGTCTGAGGGCTGCCGAAAGAGTAGCCTTACGACCTACCACGGGTCCTCTGATACCTGCCTTGACTCCGAGGTCATTGTCTCGATCTACAGTCAATACGAGAGTTCTCACCATGGTCTACTCATCCGATTTGAACAGCGATGCGGTACTGCCCATATCAAGAATTGGCCGTCTCGGCCTCTCTCTCGGCAACTTCAGACTCTTGACTGCCTTGCGAACTCTCTCTGAAACGACTTCTTTGCTTGGCTCGAATATACTTCAGAGGGTGTGTCAACCACTCCTGATCACAGAGCCTATCGTCACCTGGCTGTACAGGACACCGGGCCGAAGTTTTGAGAGCCGCGCAGCCATGTGGAGTGTAATCACGCTCGTATATCTGATTGACTTGGTAACCGGTCGTCTCAGCGCTATAGTCAGGAGCATTAGCGAAGAATGAA
>Ga0310342_100001479_pt1 | contig 14592 bp, 5 predicted proteins | sample S15DNA20500_MG_FD_206155 | JGI IMG/M metagenome (GOLD analysis project Ga0310342, IMG submission 206155) | Marine microbial communities from station ALOHA, North Pacific Subtropical Gyre - S1503-DNA-20-500_MG | ecosystem: Environmental > Aquatic > Marine > Oceanic | place: Pacific Ocean: North... | reverse complement strand
GTAGATGGTCCACCTCTTCCTCTTCCTCTACCTCTACCAGATGATGCTCCTCTACCTCTACCAGATGATGCACCTCTACCTCTACCAGATGATGCTCCTCTACCTCTACCTCTACCTGGTGGTGGTGCTGGTGCTGCTCTACCTGGTGGTGCTCTACCTGGTGGTGCTGATGGTCCTTTACCTCTACCTCTTCCAGTTCTTTTTTTAGCAACAAATTTTATTTTTGGTTTTTTGACTGGGGTTGGTTTTTTAACAACATCATCTTTTTCTTCTTTTGCGACTCTTCTTTTTACAACTTTACCAACAGTAGATCTAGCAGCAGCTGCTTTGGCTAATCTGGCAGTATCTGCAGCTTTTTTTGCTGCTTTTTGTTCTGTTGCGATTTTTTCTTTTCTAGCTTTTTCTTGTGCGGCAGATTCTCCAGAATCAAAATGTCCAAAAGTAAATTGGATTAGACAACATGATTGATAATTTACCCATGGACTTTTAATATCTCTTAATCGTTTTCTGTAAAGCATTTGTGGTTTGACCCCAACTCCAAATAAGTATCCAGTTCTGAATTCAATATCATTAAGTTCTTTACTATCTATTTTAGTCCATTCACTATTTTTATCAATAGAAACTTTTTTATAAACATTTTTGCCATCAATACCAATCATAATGTTATCTTCACCAATAGCAATAGCGTTCATATTACCACTATTTTTTAATTCTTTCCACTTACTATTTCCACCAGAAAGAGAAATATCATTTTCTTTAAGATTAGCAAATGGAATAGTATATAATTTTTTATTGATATCAAGAGCATATATATTATCACCATACGAAGTAACATATAAAATATCTTTAAGTTTTAATGATTTCCAACTACTTTGAATACTATTACTTGTCTTTTGAAGTAAAATATTATCTGTGGAAATACCAAAGAATGTTTTTTGTGTTCTATTATAATGTATTTTCTTTGTTTTAATATTATTACCAGCATTAACAGGTGAGAAACTAGAAGTTTGCATTCTAACAGCAGTTTTTCTATAAAGAGTACCATCTTTTGAGTGTCCCATATAATATAATTTATCAGTAGTTCTGAGTTTAGAAGTTGCTGAAATACTAGATGCTTTCTTTGTTGTAGAACTGCTTGCTGAAAGATTTCCTGTAAGAGTTGCTGCTCTTGGACCTCCTCTTGCTGCGACTTTACTAACAAGTAATTTAACTAATTCAGTAAATTGTGTTTCTGATAATTTATATTTAGCCATAAGTTTCTTTTTCATTTCATCTGTTAGTTTAGGAGCAGAACCAGGAAGACTACCCATTTGTCCTGGAAGACCTGGTAATCCACCAGTTGAAACTCCTGCTAATTTATCAGTTTTAGTTCCTTTTTTAACTAATATAATTCTAAATAATTCTTTTTTTCCTTTTTCTTTAATGAAACATCCAATTTGATTATCTGCTCTTACAGAACAATATGATTTATCTTTAACTGCTTTAAGAGTAATTAATTGATTTCCTCTAATATTTAATGCATCTTCGGTAGCAGGTTTTGCTTTATTTTCAATATCAATAATAAAGATAGTTTTAGAAGTTGCTCTTCTAGAATTACAATAAATACGTTTTTTATTACCTTCGCTCATACAATATTTGTTTCTGTAAGATTGTAATAATATTTGGTCTCCAGATTTAATAGATGAACCTCCTTTAGGATTAATAATAATAAATTGATGTGGTTTTTCAATTTCTTTACCATCACACATCCATTGTTTCTTAACATAATCATCTTTACAGTATTTTTTATTATTATTGGAATACATTGCGATTGTACTATAATTAGTAATTTGTGGTCCAAGAGAACCAATAGAAATAACTTTTGGTTTTAAATCTACAGCAAAGTCTTGAATTTCTTTTGCTTCTAATTTCTTTTTAAATAATTTTTTCTTATCACCATCTAAAGCATAAACGGTTGCTTTTTTAAGTTCTTGTATTTTTTCAGGAATTGTTGCTACTTCAATTCTATCTACTTCAAAATAACCACCAAGATCTACAGACCAATAAGCATTTCTATTATTAGTCCATGTATAAGTTTCTGGATTTCCATCAACTGCTTTACTTGAATTATGAATTGTATCATCTCCTTTTATATCATAAGTACTTGATTGTTTAGTTCTTTTACCTTTTGCGACATCCTCATCTTGAGCGAAAACTTTAACCATAGTGAGGAATAAATTATTAGCACGAGATAATTTAATTCCAACATATCTTGCTTTACCTTTACCAGCATCTTTTTCTTTTTCAAGTCTAGCTTTTTCTTCAGCAACTTTTTTCGCTTGTGCGTCTTTTGCTTTGTCTTGTTTGGCTTTCATAGCATTTAATTTTGCTTTTTTAGCTTCTGCTCTAGCTTTCTTTCTAGCTTTATCTAATGCTCTTTGTTGTTTTGCCATTTTTTGTGCTTCAAGTTTTGCTTTTGCTTTTGCTTCTTCAGTTGCTTTTTTGATATTTGCTTTTTCTGCTGCTTGTGCTTTTGCTTTGGCTTCTTGCGCTGCTCTATCTTTTGCTTCTTTTTCTGCTCTTTTTTTGTCATATGCTTGAGTTAAAGCAAGTTGTTTTGATCTTTTTGCTGCATTTGCTTTTGCTTGACGAGCACCTCTTTTTTGTTCTCTTGCTACTGCTGCTTGTTTTCTAGCATTAGTTTTTGCTGCTCTTGCTTCTGCTCTTGCTTCTTTTCTTGCTGATTCTGCTTTTTTTGCTTCTTCTTTTGATTTTTTAGCTCTAGCAATTGCTTCTTCAATTTGTTTAATAATTAATTGTCTTTCTTCATCTGTTTTTGCTAACCTTTTAGCAATTTCTAAAGCATGCATTCTTTTAACTTCAGTATTCATAGCAAGTTTTTTCATTTCAGCAATAACTTGAAGTCTTAATTCTTCCATTCTGGCTCTTTTAGCCATATCAGTTGCTTTGTTTTTTAATTCATTCGCCCTTTTAGCCATTCTTGCTTTTTTGGCTGCTGCGATATTAGCACGACCAGCAAGATGTTCTTTTTGTCTCATATTATATCTTGCTTTTTCAAGTCTTCTTGCTTTTCTTTTTGCTTTTGCTTCAGCAATTGCAGCACCTCTTAATTTTTTTCTATCAGCTTTAGCTCTTGCTGCAACTTTTTTGGCAAGGACAACGAAACTTTCTTTTTCTTTTGCTTTAGCTCTTGCTTCTACTTCTTTACTCATTTTCAATTTAAGTTCAGATTCTTTTTCTTCTTGTTGTCTTTTTGCTTGTCTTAAGAATTTTTGTCTTTTTCTAAGAAGTTTTGCTTGTTGTCTAGCAAATTTAGCAACAACTTTTGCTTTTTCTTTTTCTGCTTTCTTTTTGGCTTTTTTTAATAATTGTTCTGCTTGTCTTCTTGCATCTCTTTCTTTTTCCATTTGTTCTTTCATTGCTTCCATTTCTTTTTTGAAATTGGCTCTTGCTGCAGTAGCATTTTTACTTGCTTTAACTCTTTCGTACATACTTTTACTTTTTGCTTTAGATGCAAGAATAGATGCTTCTTGTGCTTTAGACACTTGTTTAATTGCTTTTTTAGTTTTAGCAATTTTCGATGCATATTTTGCCTTTAAAACATCTCTTTCTTTTTTCATTGCTGCTTCTCTCTTTTTATCAGCTTCTTCTCTTTGTTTTTTGACGTTAAGTTGCCATTTACGTCTTTGGGCTAAGATCTTTGCTTTATATACTTTCTGGGCGGTTGCTCTTTCTTTTTCTAAAGCTGCTTGGAATGATCTGTGTCTTTTCTTTTCTTCTGCTCTAATCTTTCTAGCACGTTCTGCTGCTTTTTCTGCTGCTTCTTCTGCTTGTAATCTTAATTTTTCTCTTAATTGTGCTTCTTTAGCATTTCTGGCTTTCATAACTTCTGCTCTTTCTTTTTCTGCTTTTTTTAATGCTTCTCTTGCTGCTTTTTCACTTGCTGCTTTTAATTTTAAAATTGATTTGAAACGAGCAGCTCTTCTTGCTGCTTCTCTTTTTTCTCTTGCTCTAATTTGTTTTAAACGTAATTCTCTTCTTTTAGCACGAGCAATTTTTGCTTTAAATATTGCTTCTTTAGCAGCTGCTGCTTGTTCTCTTCTTTTCTTTTTTTCTTCAACAAGTTTTTTTAATTTAAATCTTTCTTGTTTTATTGCTTCTTTTTGTGCGGTCATTGCTTGTCTTTGTTTTTTCATTGCTTTAGCCTGTTCTTGTGCTTGTTTTTTTGCTGCTACTGCTTGGTTTTTAATTTTTTCTTGAAGTTTTGCCATTTCTTGTGCTTTCTTTTCCATTTCTTTAGCACGTTCCATCATAATTCTTTTCTTTTGTCCTTCAAACTTTTCTGCTTGTGCTTTTAATGCTAATGCTTTTTCTTTATTTGCTTTTTCTAAAGCTCTAGCAGTTGCTTGTTGTCTTGTTTTTAATATTGCTTTCTTTCTAGCAAGTAATGCTTTATATTTTTGTCTTTTTAATTCTTCTTTTAATTTTAAAGTAGCCATTTTTTTTTGTTCAATCATTTTTTTTGCTGCTTCAGCTTTTGCTTTTTCTAATTTACGAGCATTTGCTGCGGCTCTTGCTTTCATTTGTGCTTCTTTCTTTTTTAAAGAGTTTGATGCTGATTTTAATTTGGCTTTTTGTTTTTTTGCTAATGCATTTGCTTTTACTAATTTTGCTCTTTTTTCACGTAAATCTTTATTTGCTGCTGCTAATTTTGCTCTGGTTGCTGCTCTATCAGCAAGTAATTTTCCTTTTTGTTCTTTTATCAATTTTTTTAAGTGTGCCATTCTTTCTTTATCAGTTTTAAATTTTAAAAATGCTTGAGAACCTTTTGCTTGTTTTCCTAACATTGCTCTTAATTCAGCAATTTTCTTTTTATTTTCTCTTTCAATTTCTTTTTGTCGTTTTGCTTCTAATTTTGCTTGTTGTGCTTTTAATTGTGCTCTTCTTTTTGCTTCTAATTGAGATTCTCTAAGTTTTGCTGCTCGTTTCATTTTTTGTTTTTCTAACGCAAATTTAAATTCTCTTTTTTGTAATGCTTTTTTGACATTAGCATCCATATTTGCTTTAAATTGTGCTCTTAATCTAGTAGCTTCCTTTTCAGTTCTAGCAGAAACTTCTTTTAATTTAGCTTGAAGTTTTTTTCTTTCAAGTCTTGCTTTTGCTGCCATTTGTTTTTCTCTGTCTCTCAGTTTCTTTGCCCATGCTTTGGCTCTTTCTTCTCTTGTTTCTTCAAGTTTTTTTAATTTTGCGAAAACATTTGTAGCGTGGACGAACCTATTTAATAAGTCTTTTGATTCTTTTAAAGCAGATTGATTATCAGTAATATTATTGTTTATTTTTAATATTTGATTATCAATGTTTTTTAATGCGTTTTTTCCAAATTCTGCTTCCATTTGAAGTTTTCTTTCATTCCAAATTTTCTTTTCTCTTTCATCCATTTTATTAAGTGCTTTATTACGAGCATCTCTATGTGTAATAGCCATTTGTTTCAGTCTTTCTTGTCTATCTTGTTTTTCAATATTTTTAAATATGTTATTTTGTAATTTTCTTTGTAATGCCTTTTTATTTCTAACCCAATATTCATAAACTTGTCTTTGTTTTTTGTCTCTTGGATCATGTTTACTTCTAGATAAAAGGGAAGGTGACATATGGCCTAATTTTAAAAGATTTTGAATATATTGATCATCAATTTTACTTGGTTCAGGTGTATCTAATAATTGACTGCTTCTTTTTTCCTGTAATCTTTTTAATAAAGAATCTAAATAGTTAATCTTTTTTTGTATCTTTTGTTTTTTCATATTTAATTCTTCATTATTTCGTTCATCTTCATTAATAAGAATATTTTTAGGTTTGTCATCAAATTTTCGGACAGGAGAAGTTTTAGTTTCTGTATCATAAGTAGCATATCGATGTCTAGAATTACTTGTCTTGATCTTATCTTGATTAGTTGTCATTAATTGACGAAGTAGCACTTTTTTCTGTAATTCTTTTAAATTATGTTTCAAATAATCCTGTAGCATTTCACTTATATATAATAACTATTTTTTTGTAAAAAATTTTAATTTATTAAATTTAATTTAATTAGGATTAATAAATTAAGTATCTATTTAAAAATCTATTCTTTTTTTTTTTCACTTTCTTTTGTTTCTAAAGTATTTTTATGTTTATTATATGAAATCAGATCATCAATTATATTAACATGTGTAATCATCATTCTTCTACAACACATTTTATGTAATTTTAGGTCATCTAATGCTTCTTCAACAGATTTCTCTTTTTTTAAAACAGTATATTGATTCCAAAGATTACCAATCACTTTTCCACAAGTAAAACACCTAACAGGAATTATCATCTTATAATAAGTTATTATAAAATAATTTATTTATATTAATTAGTAAGTAATGGTGTTATTTGATGATATTAACAATGATATATTATATTGTATCATAAATTATTTGGATATTACAGATATTATTAATATTGAAAAACAAGATAAATCAGTCTATAATAGATTTATTAATAATGATTTTATTTTCAAAAATTATGCTAGAAAAAATTATTCTAGAATAGTTAATAATATTTCACCATCTTGGTATGATATGTGTAAAAGAATTTCTAAAAATAATTATAGATGTCTTTTTTGCGAACAAGATATGGGAATAGGTCCTATAATTTCATTAATTTCATATTTAAATGAACCTGATACAATATGTATTCCGAATTTTCATATCTCATGTATTCAAAATTATAAAATTTCGCCACGCTATAGATATCATGGTAATGAAAGAAGAGAAATAACTACATATATTTGTCCACTAACTCGTGAATTAGTTTTTGGATTTAGTCGCTTAAATATTTAATTTTGTATTATTTTCAATAAATTTTATAAATCGATTATGATAAATACTCGGTTTTTCAGAATCAATTTCAACTGTTTGATTACAATATAAACATCGGTAATAGAATTTTTTATATAAACTACAGCATTTTTTCCAAGTAGTCCATTCTTGTAAAATATCTATAATTCCAAATATTTGTATTTTAGTAGAATGTTCTGTATAATCAAATTTTATATTATTTTTGTTGTATATATCTTTAGGGATACTCTCATTATTTTGAAATTCTTTTATAGATACTAGAAAGGAATAATCCATTATATTTAATTCTTTGCTCAAAAATAATGAATCTTTTTTAACAGTTTCTAAAAATTCACTATAATCTGTTTTATTAAAATAAAAACTATTTTTTCTTTCTATAAAGTTTATATCCTTTAATTCAATACTACCTTCATCTGCGAATCTCTCTTCTGTTGTACCTTTTAAATCAAATATATTATCTAGAGGAATATCATATTCAAATATATTATTCATTATAATAAATCTAATATCTGTATTATGGAGAGTAATTCTATATATTCCATATATCCGAACTAAATATGTGTTATTAGTTCGAATATAATTACTGTATTTTTTTAAAATTTGTCTTAAAAATTTACATTCTTTACGTTTAATCGTTTTGATTATATATTTTTTATCACTTGTTTTCCAAAAAGTAGCACCACTCTTTTCATATTTCTTTCCAGGAATTAAATCTTGTTCACATAAACTTTTTATATAATTTTCATCATTAATATTAAAATGTTCTCGTATTTTACAAAATTTATTTCTATTATAACATTTAAATCTCCATTGAGAATTATCTGATGTTATAATATGTGTATCAATATCTTGGACTTTATCGACTAATTTTCTATATATTCCAACATTCTTAAGACTCGAGTTTAATCCTATTTTAAAATAATATTCTGGAGTCGTATTAACATTCATATAGATATATAAATAATACTTTATCTTATGAAAGTAATTTCAATTTTATTGCTTAAATAAAGAAAACCAGAGTTTGCTAATATTTCCCCAAGTAAATTTATTTGCTCTTTCTATAGCCTTTTTTTGCATCAAAAATTTCTTTTGAGGATTAGATAACATATTTTCTATTATATTGAAAGCCTTTATCTTAAATTTTTCAGGAGAATGTTCATCTATTAAAATACCACCTTCTCCAATTGTTTCAATTAGACCAGAATATTTTCTAGTAATTACAAGATTTCCACCAGCCATTGCTTCTAAAGCACATAAACAAAATGTTTCGTGTGAATATAAATTTGGATAAAACCAAACATCACTTTTACATAATTCTTTTGCTAATTCTGATTGTTTTAATTTCCCTCTAAATCGGACAGCGTCGCCTAATTCATTTATTAAATTTATTAGGAATTTATTATCCATTTTATGATAATAAATATCAAGTGTAGCATCAGGGAATTTTGATAAAATATGTGGAAACATCTGTAAAAGAATAATCAAACCTCTATCTGGATCAGAACAATATATGAAACGATTTTTCTTTTTTTGTGTAAAATTTACTTTAAAATTTGTTGGATCTAAACCATTTGGAATAATTTTTACATAATTATTTGGAACTTTAACAAAATTACAAAAATATTGTTTATGCCAAGGAGAAACACAAATTATTTTATTACAATTTGAAACTATATTATGAAAAAAACCATTTCCACAATCTATTAAACTTTTATTTTTCCAAAAATTATGGACTCGAGCATCATGTAATAAGTAATAGGTTTTTTTTGCTAAACATCTAAATTCAATGAAAAAATGAATAAATCTTGATACTATTAATATATCTACAGGATATAAGTTTTGAAATTCATCATATTTTTTTAAATTATAATATTGAACTCCATTATAAAATATTTCATTCTTACAAGCACAAAAAATAAATACACTATACTGAGAAGCCAACTGCTCACATAATTTTATTGCGGCGATCTCACTTCCATATACATTCTTATCTTCAAAATTACTACCATTAAAAGGATCAGAATATCCTGTGTAATAACACAAAATTGGTTTTTTATATGGATTTAATGAAACCTGTTTAGAAAGAAAAATTATTCGTTTTTGTTTAAATTCTGTATATGGTAATACATTAAATAAGAAACATCGTAAATATCTATCATCTTTTATTTCAAGTGCTTTTTTTAAATATTCAATCTGTTTATCATTTTTTTCTAAATCTTTATAAATAACAAATAAATTTTTATAGGCATCAAATGATGGAGTAATACCATTCGCTTTTATAAAACAACCAATTGCTGATTCATATTTTTTTTTTAAGTAATAGATTACACCTAAATTAAAATATATATCAAAAGAACTTGCTCCTGAATTCACTAAAATAGAATAATTTATTTCTGCTTTATCATAATTTTTCTGTAAATAATATTCTTTTGCTTTTTTATTTTTATTTTCTATCTCCCAATTTATTACTTTATCAATACAAAATTTCTTCTTTTTTTCTAAATTATAGTTCTTTGGTTTATCTAAACTTCCATATTTTAAACTTGTTAAATTCCAATTAGTATCATTTCCAAAATTTTTTAAACATAATGGATATTTTTTCGCCTTTTCTTTAAAAATTTCTCCCTCTTTTGTTGGATCTTTAAATTTTCTACTAGCACTATCTGGATTTAAAGCATTATAACAATAAATATAACTATTTGAAATTGCTACTATATTTAATTTATTATTAAAATAATTTTCACATAGAGATAAAAATGCTACATAATCATCATATAAGATAACTTCTTCATCATATTCAATTTTTATATCAGTTTTAAAGATTTTACGACTAAAAAAAATCATTCTTGATGGAGTTTTACAAAGATCAATTGAATTTGTTAATGGATTTTTTACATCTATTTTTTTCCACCAGTTTTGTTCATCATCAAAATTTGAATATAAATTAAATTTACCAACTAAAGGAACATGCCTAATTTTCTTTTTTACAAATGTAACATAGTCATTTAACATTAAATGCAATATATCAATTTTTTGTTCGTAGGCTTTTGAAAATTGTTCAAATGCACAAGGATAAAATAAATCATCCCCGTCTATCATTATTAAATGAGTATAATATTCTCTTTCTTTAAATAAATTTATTACACTATTATGACCTTTTCCAGGATAACCATTACTTTTTGTTTCAATTACCTCATATATATTTTCATATTTCGTTTTTACAATTTGAGAATAATCTTTTATTAAAGTATTTACTACGATTTTGGTATCAAAAGAAAAAGAGACATTTATTTGATTTTCAATTGATTTAATTGCTCTTTCAAGAAGATCAACATCATATGACGTTAAAACAACTACTAATGCTTTCATTTTAATATATATAATAATATTTTTACTATTTTTATACTTATTAAAAAATTGAATTTAAGATTTAAGATTATAAAAAATTTAATATATATGATATAATACAATGAAACAACCGAATTTAGATGAAAATGAAACAATTTTAATAAATCATGGTCATAATAGAACAGATAATTATTATTGGGTTCGAAATCAAGGCGGAAATAAAAATAAAAGAAGAAAAGTATTAAAACATTTAAAAAAAGAAAATGAATTTAGTCAAAATTTAATGAAAGATACTGAAAAATTACAAAAAACTTTATTTAATGAATTTAAATCTAGAACTAAAGAAGATCATATTAGCACACCTAGTTTTTGTAAAGGATATTATTATTATAATGAAATCAAAAAAGAGAATAATTATAGAAAATATTACAGAAAGAAAAATTTAAATGATAAACCTGAACTTATTCTTGATTGTATGAAATTATCTAAAAATTTTGACTTTTTTGAATTAGGAGATTATGAAATATCACCTGATAATAAATCAATTCTATATTGTATTGATACTGATGGTAATGAAAAATATGAACTTTATATTAGAAATATTACAACCGGTAAAGCAATAAGAGAATTAAATATAGAAATTGAACCAGATATTATTTGGGGATATGATTCTAATTCATTTTATTATGTTCTCGCAGATAAATCTAAAAGACCATATCAAATTTATAAACATATAATTGGAGAAGATGAAAAAAATGATACTCTTATTTATGAAGAAACAAATGTATTATTTAATGTAGGAGTTGAAAAAACAAATGATGAACAATTTATATTCGTTGTATCCAATTCAACTTCAACTACTGAATATCGTTATATTAAAGATGATAAACTTAAACTATTTCAAAAAAGAACTAAAGGACATAAATATTTTGTTGAACATCATAATGGATATTTCTATATTTTAACAAATAAAGATAAATCTATTAATTTTAAAGTTATGAGAACAAAAGTTTCACAAACACCCAAAAATAAATGGACAAATTATATTCCATATAATCAAAATAATTATATTACTGAAATTAATGCATTTAAGAATTTTTTGGTTTTGGAATGTAAAATTAATGGACAATATGCTATTCAAATTATTAAGTTTCAAGATAAAAATATTAAAATTATCAAATACGATGAAGTTTGTAATATTTATACAGACTCTTCTTTAAATTTAGACTTTAATACTGAAGAATTAGTTTATACTTATTCTTCTTTGATTACTCCACCAATAATTTATTCATATAATATGAAAACATATCAACAAAAAGTTATTAGAAAATATCAATATAAAAAATATGATTCAAATTTATATCAAAGTGAAAGAATACAAATTCATCCAAAAACTAAATTGTATATGTCAATTGTTTATAAAAAAAGTGAATTTAAAAAAGATGGAACTAATCCAGGACACTTATATGCTTATGGTTCATATGGAGAAGATGTAGATGTAGATTATGATAAATATTTAATTAGTTTACTTGATAGAGGATATATATATGCTATAGCACACGTTCGTGGAAGTAGTTATTTAGGAAAACAATGGTACGAACAAGGAAAATTAATGAAGAAAAAAAATACATTTAAAGATTTTATTAAATGTAGTGAGTATTTAATTCAACAGAAGTATGTATCTAAAACTAGATTATCTATTTCTGGAGGAAGTGCTGGAGGTTTATTAATTGGTGCTGTTATTAATAAAAAACCATCTTTATATAAAACAGCAATATTAGATGTTCCATTTGTAGATTGTTTAACAACTATGTTAGATTCAACTATACCATTAACTACTGGAGAATATGAAGAGTGGGGAAATCCTGAAAAATATAAAACATTCTATAAATATATTTTATCATATTCACCAATTGATAATATTAAAAACAAAAAATACCCTAATATATTAATTACTACTGGGATAAATGATACTAGAGTTGGATTTTGGGAACCTGTTAAATATTGCGCAAAGATGAGAAAGATAGTTAGTTCTTTTAAAAAAGAAAGAAATATTATGATGAAAATTGATCTAAATTCTGGACATGGTGGTTCTAGTGAAAGATATAAATTTATGCAAGATGAAGCATTTAAATACACATTTATAATTAAATATACATAATTTATTTATTATATTTTAATATAAAAGAACTTAATGTCTAAATCTGAACTACAATCAAACAGATTAGATAAATCTATTAGATATATTGAAGCTTATCCAAACATTAACAATATTGAGGATATTCAACAATTCATGATTATAGATAGACTAGATAGTCAAATAGACAATTTTTTAGAACAAAAAAATATAAAAAAATATAGTAATAAAAGTAATATCCCAATTGTTATTGATGGTGTTAAGTATGATGTATATGTAACGAAAACTGAGACTTTTTCGGATGATTTAAATAAAATGCCAGATGTAGCAATAAATACATCATTAAATTCAGCGTTTGATTCGTTAGATAAAGAAGCACAAGAACTTCATATCCAACGTGTAGGTGATGATAAAATAGAATCAGATTCAACAAAAAAAAGTAAAAAAGCACAAATAAATTGGATACCTCATATTGATAATAAAAAACTTGAAGATGCTTGGAATAAAGCATCTAATAATAGATATGAAAGTATTAATCCAAAAATTAAATCTAATCTTTTACAATTACTTAAGACTTTGTTTCAACAATTAATTACTAAAAATCAAATTGATTTTAAAAAAGATGGACAAATGATAAAATTAATGCGAGAACTTATATGGACTAAAGATTCGCATACATCGATTGTTAATTCTGGTTTAATTTCAAGTTGGAAAAAAGATAATCCTAGAGATAAACCAATAGATATACCACCTAGTATTATTATTGAGATGTTTAAAGAAAGTTCTTTCAACTATTCAGATACAATGTCAACTGAACAAAAAAACAAAATTGTAGCCCTTATACGGAATGAATTTGACTCAATTATTAAACAGGGTTCCACTCATGAGGTATATCCAGACTCTATTGTATATAAAAATGATGATCGCGAAGATTTAGAAAAGATGATTGATATTATTAGATTATATAATAGTAAAGCAACATCAAATATAGAACAAATACTTCCTGGTTGGACAATGCATATAAATAAAGTGGCCCCATTAGAACAGAAAATATCAATAAATTACAACGATATAATAGTACTTCCAGTTTCTAGTACACACGGTAAAACTAGCATTAAAAATAACACTGAAAATAACAATGAATCTATAGATTCAAACATACATGAACCGAGATTCAGAAATAGTTATAAACTCCCAGATCAGTGGAATGATAAAGGTAGCGCACAACGAGAAAGAGAAAACTTGTTACAAAAAAGTGATGACGCATCTAGAGCACAGAGAAGCGAGGCAATATCTAAAGATCGGGAACGCAAGAAAAAATCTAAAGATCAGTTAGTAACAAAAACGATAGAAAACCCTTTATTAGGTGAAATGACAGCAGAAAACCCTTTATTAGGTGAAATGACAGCAAAAAACCCACAACAACAAGCACCAAAAAAACAACAAACTTCACAACAACAAAAATCAGTTGAAGAATTAAAAAAAAAATTTGAAAAAAATGGTTTCGTAATTACAGATAATTATACTGATAAGAACGGTGAAAAAAAAGAAAAAACGGTAGAATTCAATTTTGAAGGGACAAAAAATTTAAGCCCTAAAGATAAATTTTTTAAGATGAAAGATAAATTTTATAGTCTCCAGTGGGATTCAAAAAAAAAAAGGCATAAGGAGATAATATCACGGATAGAGAAGAATTTTAATAATAATGTAATATATGAAATATTTGAAAGGTTCATATTTACAGGTATTAGAAACTTTAATGAAAACAATAAAAATAAACCAAATTTTATAAAGAAAATTCCTAATTCTTATGAAACTTTTATGTCAGATGTTAGGGACATCGTGAATAAGAAAGAGGTTAAGGGTTATGAAGAAAGTATGGACAAAATATTAAACAAAATAATTATTTCGTTTTTAATTTTAGGAGAAATGGAAATTACACCGAAATCATTAAATGATTTAAAAGGTAATTTTGTGATGTCCAATAATAAATTAAAGGAACATTTTCAAAGTATAATAGATGAAATAGTAACAAAATTATCAAGTACTGAAACTGCTGTCAAAAAAAAAACACAACAAGCACAATTAAAAAAAGTAGGAAAAACGGTAGCACCACTACAACAAACATCACTACAACAAACAAAAGTAGTAAAAAAGGGAGCACCATTAGAAAAAGGAGTAAAAACGGTAGCACCACTACAACAAACATCACTACAACAAACATCACTA
>Ga0310342_100001478_pt1 | contig 14593 bp, 8 predicted proteins | sample S15DNA20500_MG_FD_206155 | JGI IMG/M metagenome (GOLD analysis project Ga0310342, IMG submission 206155) | Marine microbial communities from station ALOHA, North Pacific Subtropical Gyre - S1503-DNA-20-500_MG | ecosystem: Environmental > Aquatic > Marine > Oceanic | place: Pacific Ocean: North... | reverse complement strand
TCTCTTCATCGCCTGCTACGGACCCAATGTCCTGCTGCGCAATAGGGCCGGCGGCGGCTTCGAGGATGTCTCCGAGGCGGCCGGTATCGCCGATGGGGGCTGGGGGACGGGCTGCGCCTTCGCCGATACCGATGGAGATGGGGACCTCGACCTCTACGTCTGCAATTACCTGTCCTTCGATCCGGAAAAGCCGCCTTCGCGCGCGGCCTTCAAGAAGACCGAGGTGCTCGGGGGACCGCTCGGCCTCGACGCCCAGCACGACATCCTGTACGAAAATCTCGGAGATGGAGCCTTCAGGGATGCGAGCGTCGCTTCAGGTGTTCGCTCGGTGGAGGCCGCCTACGCGCTGAACGTGGCTATTGTCGATCTCAACGGCGACTCGAGGCAGGATATCTTCGTCGGCAACGACTCGATGGAGAACTATCTCTTCAGCAACCGGGGCGGCGGGCGTTTTCGCGAGGTGGGGGTCGAGAGCGGCGTCTCGGCCAATTCCGATGGCGCCTCCCAGGCGACGATGGGGATCGCCGTGGGGGATGTGGATGGCAACGGTTTCCCCGATCTGTTCACCACCAACTTCTCGGGCGACACCAACACCCTGCATCTGAATCTCGACGGCGCCTTCTTCGCAGACAGGACGCGTGGATGGGGGCTCGGCAGGGTCTCGATGACCAGCCTCGGCTGGGCGTGTGATTTTTGCGATCTGGACCAGGATGGGGACGAGGACCTGGTCGTTTTCAACGGGCATGTCTTCCCGCAGGCGACTGCCGAGAGCATGGATTCTCCCTACTTGCAGCGTCCGCAGCTTTTTGATCGGGGTGCCGATAGCTTCTCCCTTGTCGATCCACTATCCGTTGCCGCCGCCTGGCTCGCCCGGGCTCATCGCGACCGCACCGCGGTTCGCGGCGATCTCGATGGGGATGGAGATCTCGACCTCGTCGTCGGGGGTCTGAACGAACCCCTGCGTCTGCTGCGAAACGACGCGGGGAAATCCTATCACTGGCTCATCGTGGAATTGCGAGATGAGCGCCCGGGCTCCATGAACCGCCGGGGGCTGGGCAGCCTTATCGATGTTCGCCGGGGGGAAACTGTCCAGAGGCGCTGGTTGCGCGGCGGCGGGCCGTTCCAATCGGCCAATTCCCACCGGGCTCATTTCGGACTGGGGGAGGGAGGAGAGCCGGTCCGTCTCAGGGTCACCTGGCCCGATGGAAATGTTCAGGATTGCGGCGAGGTGCGGCTCGACGAGCTCTATACGGTCCGGAGGGCCGGAGACTGACCGTAAGCATCGCTTCCCGGTAGATGTTTAGGGGTCTTAGCGGGTAAAAATGTAGTTTGTCCCGGTTCTGTTCGTTAACCTACGAACGGAGTTTCTTCTACAGAGGTCTGGAATTTGGACACTAAACCGAAACGCACCCTTCTGGGATTGCTGATCACCCAGTTCTTCGGGGCGTTCAACGACAATGCCTGGAAGCAGCTCGTGCTGCTGCTGGGTATGAACATCGCCTTCCAGGCGGCCGTGAACAACATGGCGGCCGATACCGAAGGCGCTAAGGAAGCTGCTGTCGTCTTCCTGGAGGCAGGGGTCGACTGGGCCACCGCCTCCCCATCCGCCAGGGAAGCCGCCCTGGAAGCCGCCAAGGAAGTCACGCTGGAAAGAAAGAATCTCAACTGGACGATGCTGAGTTTTCTCGCCCTGAGCGCGGCCCTGTTTTTCTTCTCGATTCCGGCGGCGTATATCGCTGATCGCTTCAGCAAGCGCTCGGTGATCATCGGCATGAAGTTTATTGAGCTGGCGCTGATGGGGACCGGGCTGTTTTTCCTGTGGAGCAGTCCAGCGGATGCCCTCTGGCCCTGTGTCGTTATTCTCGTTGGGCTGGGCGCGCAGAGCGCCCTCTTCAGTCCGGCGAAATACGGCATCGTTCCCCAGCTGGTTTCTCATCAGGGCCTGTCCTACGCCAACGGACTGCTGGAGTTTTTCACCATAGGGGCGATCGTCGGCGGCACCCTTCTGATGGGATCCCTCCTTCCCGGCCTGGGGATAGCGAAAGGCGAATGGGGGGATGATAACGTCTGGATGGCCGGCGCAGTGCTGGCGCTTTTTTCCGTGGTGGGGCTTATCGCCAGTTTCTCCATCCCTCGTGTCCCTCCCGCCGGGAGCCCATCCGGTTTGAGGGAGATCTTTCGTACTGCCTGGGCAGATGTCCGCTCCAAGCGGTCTCTCTGGCTGGCGATCCTGGGGCTCGCTTTTTACTGGGGAATCGCGAGTTTTCTCGGGCCGGTCACCATCGTCAAGGGCCAGGCTCTTGTCGGGGATCTCAGCGGAATATGGGCTAACAACGCCGTGTTGATGGGCTTTTTCGCCTGCGGCGTCGCTATCGGCAGCTACTACACCGGAAAGCTCTCAGCCGGCAAGGTCGAATATGGCTTCATACCCCTCGGCGCCTTAGGAATGGCCGTTTTCACCCTGCTGATGGGGATCGCCGCCCCGGGGTTCATCGGCTCGATCATCTTCATCTTCATGGTGGGAGTGTGCAGCGGCTTCATCCTCATTCCGCTCAACGCGCTCCTGCAGTGGCAGTCATCGACTGAGCACCGCGGCGCGGTGATCGCCCTGAGCAATCTCTTCACCTTCAGCGGAATGATTCTCGGGAGTCTTCTCGGGATTTTCCTGGGCAACCTCGACACCCTGCTCAGCGAGGGTTTTAAAATCGGCGTCGATGGTTTGTTCATCGGCGCTGGTCTGCTGACCGCGGCGGCGACGGTCTGGTCGCTGTTCCTGGTTCCGGATGCTTTCATTCGCCTGCTGCTCATCTTTTTTTCGCATACAATCTACAAGCTTCGGATCGTGGGGGCGCAGAACGTACCCTCGGAGGGTGGGGCCCTGCTGGTTCCAAACCACGTCTCCTTCGTCGACGGGTTGTTCCTGGTCGCCAGTATCGACAGGCCGATCCGTTTTATCGTCGAATCGTCCTATTTCCAGCATCCGATCTACGGGCCCTTCCTGAGAGCCTTCAATGCCATCGAGATTTCTTCTTCCGGAGGTCCGAGGGTCATTCTCCGCGCCATGCGCGACGCGGGAAAGCACATCGACGACGGCAACCTGGTCTGCATCTTCGGTGAAGGACAGATTACCCGGACCGGGCAGTTGCAACCCTTCCGCCGCGGCCTCGAGCGGATCGTCAAGGGGCGAGCCGCTCCCGTTATTCCAGTCAATCTCGACGGGGTGTGGGGTAGCATCTTCAGCCGCTCCGGCGGTCGATTCATCACCAAGCTGCCCAAGAAAATTCCCTATCCGGTGACCATCAGCTTTGGCGAGGCGATGGAGCCCGATACGCCGGTTGTCGCTATCCGCAAGGCGGTGCAGGATCTCGGTAGCGAGGCCTGGAATACCCACCGTCAGACGGTGAAGCCGCTGCATCATGGTTTCATCCGCACCTGCAGACCGCTGCTGAAGATTTTTTCCTGGCTCGGCTTCATCCTGGGTTTTCTTTTTGTCGGTCTTCCCGGTCTTATTGCCGCTCTTTTCGGTGCGTCAGAGGCGAGCTGGCTCTGGATTCTGATCAGTCCGCTGATCGGCCTTGCGGCCGGCGTCTTTTTAGCGCATCTCTTCGGCCATCCGTTCCGGATGGCCTGCGCCGATCTGCAGCGGCCTCGAGTGGGGAGATTCAGCGCCCTCATGGGTGCGATCGCGTTGAGTCTCAGGCTTCGCAGGGACTGGAGGGACCAGAAACACGTCGGCATCATGCTGCCTCCTTCGGTGCCGTCCACCTTGCTCAACATCGGCGCGGCGATGTCGGCGAAGACGAGCGTCAACCTGAACTACACGGTCGGAAAGGATGGACTCGAATCGTCGGTTCGCCAGGCGAACCTGAAGACGGTGGTGACCAGCAGGATCTTCCTGGAGAAGGCGGGAGTCGAGCTGCCGGACAATATCGAACCGATCTGGGCGGAAGATCTCGGCAAGACGATCGGCCTGGGCTGCAAGCTCAAGGCCCTGCTGCTGGCGCTCTTCGCTCCCACCGCGCTGATCGAGAAAATCTGCTCCGGCGGCAAGAGGGTCTCGGTAGATGACATCGTTACGGTGATCTTCTCCAGCGGCTCTACCGGGGATCCCAAGGGAGTGCTCCTCAGCCATTTCAATGTCGCCTCGAACCTCGAGGCGGTCGCGCAGATCGTTCGCCCCCGGGAGGAGGACCGCCTGCTCGGGATCCTGCCGCATTTTCATTCCTTCGGCTATATGATCCTCTGGTTCTCGAGCAATGAAGGCATCGGGTGCGTCTCCCTTCCCAACCCGGTGGATGCGGAGATGATCGGCCAGAAGGTTCAGCAGTACAAGGTGACCATGCTCCTGTCGACGCCCACCTTCCTGCAGATCTACCTGAGGCGCTGCACCGCGGCCCAGTTCGGCTCGCTGCGCTACGTGATCACCGGCGCGGAGAAGCTCACCGATCGGGTAGCGAAGGCTTTTGAAGACCAGTTCGGTATCCGGCCGCTCGAGGGCTACGGAACCACCGAGTGCGCGCCCGTGGTGGCGGTCAATACGCTCGACTTCCGGTCCGCCGGCTTCTACCAGCCCGGCTCCAGGCAGGGTACCGTGGGACAGCCGCTTCCCGGGGTCGCGGTGAAGGTGGTCGACCCGGATGATTTTGATACGGAGCTGGCGATCGGCGAGCCGGGGATGCTCCTGGTCAGCGGCCCGAATATCATGCAGGGCTACCTCGGCAAGGAAGAGCTGACCAACGAGGTGCTGCGCGATGGCTGGTACGTCACCGGCGACATCGCGGCTCTCGACGAGGAGGGCTTTATACGAATAACAGACCGCCTGGCGAGGTTTTCCAAGATCGGCGGCGAGATGGTTCCCCACGGCAAGGTCGAGGACTCCCTCCAGGAGGCCTCCGGGGAAGCGATGCAGGCTTTCGCCGTGACCTGCATCCCGGATGAGAAGAAGGGTGAGCGGCTCGCCGTTCTGCATACCTTGAGGGAGGAAGACATCCCCGGGATCGTCGATAAGCTCAGCGAGCTGGGGCTCCCCAATCTCTTCATTCCCAGGCCAAACCAGTTCGTGAAGGTCGAGGAACTGCCCCTGTTGGGCACCGGTAAGCTCGATCTCCGCGGGATCAAGAAGATCGCCCTTGAAGAGCTGGGAGATGGACCTGAGACGACCCCGCAGCCGCCGGAAAAGGAGAACTGAGTCTTCCGAGACTGGAAGCGAGTGCAGGAGACTGAAATGAGAACGCTCTGTGGCTTGATTCTTTCACTGGTTCCCGCTTTTGACGCACAGGCAGCCGAAGGCGGCGACGAGCCCCGTCCTCTGCTCGCGGCGCACGCCCACAACGATTACCTCCACAAGCGGCCGCTCCTTGACGCGCTCTCGCACGGCTTCTGCAGCGCCGAGGCGGATATTTTTCTTGTCGAGGGCAGGCTGCTCGTCGCCCACGAACGATCGAGCCTGGACAAGGCTCGTACCCTGAAGACGCTCTATCTTGACCCCCTGCGCCAGCGGACGAGGAAAAACTCGGGACGGGTCCACAAGGGAGGCCCGGTTTTCACTCTCCTCATCGACATCAAGGACAACGCGGAGAAAACCTACACGGCGCTTCACGCCCTGCTTGCGGGGTATACCGAGATGCTCTGTGAGGTTCGGGAGGGCAGGTACCATCGGCGCGCCGTGAGGGTGGTGATCAGCGGGAATCGTCCCAGGGAGCTGATGAAGAAGCAGAAGGTGCGCTTCGCGGGTGTCGATGGACGGCTCGGCGACCTGGAATCGAAAGAGCCGGCTCATCTTTTCCCGATGATCAGTGACAGGTGGTCGAGGGTTTTCAAATGGCGCGGCAAGGGCGTCATCCCCGCCGCTGAGGCCGCGAAGCTGCGGGAGATTGTCACCAGGGCGCATGCCGCCGGCCGTGTTGTTCGTTTCTGGGCGACCCCGGAGGATCCTGCCGTCTGGAAGACCCTCCTGGAGGCCGGGGTCGACCTCGTGAATACCGATGATCTTCCAGGATTACGGAAATTCCTGCTGGAGCAGAAGGGGTCTTGAGGCGTACCATCCTGCCCGTTTCACCGTCGAAAAACCGACAGCTATTTGGAGGTTCTGAAAAGAATGGCCGTTCTTGAGTTGAAACCGGCATCCGAATGCCGCTGGGATGCGGCAGCCCTCGGCGAGATCATGATTCGTCTCGATCCCGGCGACGAGCGGGTTCATGCCACCAGGCACTTCCGGGCCTGGGAGGGAGGCGGAGAATACAACGTCGTGCGGGGATTGCGCCGCTGCTTCGGATTGCGAAGCTGTATCGTTACCGCCGCGGTCGACAATGCCGTGGGGCGGCTGCTCGAGGATCTCATCCTGCAGGGAGGCGTCGACACCCGCCACATCAGGTGGGCTCCATTTGATGGTCTCGGCCGGGAGTCTCGAAACGGCCTGAACTTCACTGAGAAAGGCTTCGGGGTTCGCGGGGCCTCCGGTTGCGCTGACCGTGGCCATACGGCCGTCAGCCAGTTGGCGCCCGGCGACATCGACTGGAAGGCCCTCTTCGTCGATGAGGGAGTTCGCTGGTTTCACTGCGGCGGCATCTTCGCCGCGCTCGGGGAGCGAACGCCCGAGGTCGCCATCGAGGCCATGGAGTGCGCCAGGGAGAACGGGACGATCATCAGCTACGATCTCAACTACCGCCCGAGCCTCTGGAAGAGCTTCGGCGGCACGGAGCGCGCCATGGAGGTCAACCGTCGTATCGCGGAGCTGGTCGATGTGATGATCGGGAATGAAGAGGATTTTACCGCCGCGCTGGGATTCGAGGTAGAGGGCGTCGATGAGAAGCTCTCTAAGCTCGATCCGGCCAATTTCCAGAAGATGATAGAGAAGGTGGTGGCTGAGTTTCCAAACTTCAAGGTCGTCGCCACGACCCTTCGCGGCGTCAAGACGGCCGGTATCAACGACTGGGGAGCGGTGATCTGGGCCGATGGTGAGTTTCACGAGGCCACCTTGAGGCCCGATCTCGAGATCTACGATCGGGTGGGAGGCGGTGATTCCTTCGCATCCGGTGTCGCCTACGGTTTTCTTGCCGGCAAGACCGCCGCGGAAGCTGTCGAGTACGGCGCCGCTCACGGAGCGCTGGCCATGACGACGCCCGGCGATACGACCATGGCAAGCCTGGCCGAGGTAGAGAAGCTCGTCGGAGGCGGCAGCGCCAGGGTCGACCGATGAGCTTCCGGCCGTCTCGTGGTGTACTTGCCGTCGCGGCCCTGCTCTTCGCCGTGGCAGGGGAGAGCTTCCTGTTCGCGGCGGACGAGGGTGGCGGGTTCAGGCTGCGGCCCGGGACGGTGGTTCGTTTCAGCTCGGTCGCGCAGGGGCGGAGGATCCTGGGCAAACGGGATGACTTTCTCGCCGCGCTGAGCCCCTTCGACCGCTCGGCGCGGTTGAAGACGGCTGCCGCCGTCGATGAGAAGAGCTTCATCAGGTTTGTTACCGGCGAGGTGCTCTCCTGGAGCGAAGAGGAGATCGCCACGATCACCCGCAGCCTCCAGTCGGTGAGCGCCAGGCTGGCCGGATTCGAGCTGGGTTTTCCCGCGGAAATCCAGCTGGTCAAGACGAGCGGCAAGGAGGAGGGAGGGGCCGCCTATTGCCGCGGCAACGCCGTCGTTCTCCCGGCGAAGATCGCCTCACGCAAAGAAAAGGGGTTGGTGCGCCTGCTGCTGCATGAATTCTTCCATATTCTCAGCCGTAACCAGCCACTGCTTCGCGACAAGCTGTACCGGGTCGTCGGGTTTTTTCCCTGTGGAGATGTCAGGCTTCCTCCGAAGCTCGAAACACGCCGGCTGACCAATCCCGATGCGGTGGGCTCACGCTACCGCATGGAGGTGCAGCTTGATGATGATCTCCTCTCCATCGTGCCGGTGCTCTATTCGTCGTCGGCTGAATATGACGAGAAAAAGGGAGGAGAATTCTTTCGCTACCTGGTATTCCGCCTGATGGTGGTCAAGAAGGTCGCCGAGAGCTGGGTTCCGATGCTCGAGGATGGGGAGCCCCGGCTCCTGGAGCCGTCCGAGGTCGATGATTTTCACAGGAAGATCGGCCGGAACACGAAATACATCATTCATCCCGAGGAGGTTCTGGCGGACAATTTCGTCCTGCTGATGATGGGACGGGAGGATGTTCGCACCCCCCGGATTCTCGAAGAAATGGCCCGGCTGCTGAAGGCCCGCGAGACAGGCAAGGTGCCGCGGCGGGATGGCAGGTAATCCAGGAGATGATCAAATGAGTAAATCGAAACAACCCGGTGGTGAAGTGAATGCCGCAGTGAAAGAGCGATCAAGCCGCCGGTCGCTGCTGAAGAACGGGGCGCTCGCCGGCGTCGCCGCTGTCGGAGGGCTTCTTTCCAGCCGCACGGCTGAAGGGGCCGGGGATGAGTTCTACCGGGCGAGCAAGGGACGGATCAACCAGTCGGTTGTTTCCTGGTGTTTCAATCCCATGAAGGTTGAGACGCTTGCGAGGGCCGCGGTGAAGATGGGAATCAAGTCGGTTGAGCTCGTGGGACCGAAGAACTGGCCGCTTCTGAAAAAGCTCGGCCTGACCTGCGCCATCACGCCGACCCACGGATTTCGAACCGGCTTCGCTCACAAGGAGGAGCAGCCCGCCTGCATCGACGTTCTTCGCAGGCGGATCGATGAAACCGCCGAGGCGGGGTTCACCAGCGTGATTACCTTTTCCGGTTTTCGCAAGGGGCTCAGCGATGAGGACGCCATCGACAATATGGTCTCCGGTTTCAAGAAGATCGTCGGTCACGCCGAGAAGAAGAAGGTCGATATCTGCCTCGAGATGCTCAATTCCCGCGTCGACGTGAAGATGAAGGGGCATCCGGGCTATATGTGCGACAAGATCGAGTACGCCCTCGAGGTGTGCAAGCGGGTCGGCTCTGCCCGGATGAAAATGCTCTTCGATATCTATCATGTCCAGATCATGCAGGGCGACGTCATCGTCCGCCTGCGCGAGTGCAAGGACTACATAGGGCATTACCACACCGCCGGCGTTCCCGGACGCGCCGAGCTCGATGACGAGCAGGAGCTTCATTACACGGGCATCATGAAGGCCATTGCCGCCACGGGCTATAAAGGCTACGTGGGGCAGGAGTTCATTCCCACGCGGGAGCCCCTCAGGTCGCTCAACGAGGCCGTCAGGCTCTGCGACGTCTGAGCGCCGGCTTGCTGGGTCAGACCAGGCGCTTGAGGATCCTTGCGAGGTCTTCCTCGTCTCCATCGAGGAGCGTGCGGAAATCCACCAGGACGCGCTCACCGTGAACCCGGGTGAATACCGGCGGGCTGGCCGAGCGCAGGGTCTCTGAGAGTTTCCTGGGATTCAATTCCGAGTGCTCGATGGCTACCGCCCAGCTGGGAATAGCCTGGTCGGGCAGCGACCCGCTGCCGGTCTGCGAGGAGGTCTCAACGACCTCAAGCGTCAGCCGGCCGCTTTCGTTTTCGAAGCCCGCGGCAAAGGCATCAGCCTTCTCTTTCAGCGCCTCCGCCGAGCCGCCGAGCATTCGCAGTATCGGGATGTTGTCCTGGACCGCCTCGGGGTTGCGGTAGAGTTGCAGGGTCGCCTCCAGCAGGGTGAGGCTCACCTTGTCCACCCGCAGGGCGCGGAAGAGAGGATGGGCGCGTACTTTTTCCACCGCCGATTTTTTGCCGACGATGATCCCCGCCTGCGGGCCGCCGAGCAGCTTGTCGCCGCTGAAGCAGACAACCTCCGGGCCGGCCAGCACCTTGTCCCTGACCAGCGGCTCGTGCTCGAAGCCGAACTTCATCATGTCGAGGAAGCAGCCGGAGCCGAGATCGCTCGCCACCGGCAGGTCGTTGCGGGCGCCGAGCTCGACGAGGTCCTCGAGTTCCGTGTGATGTGCGAAGCCCCGGATCGCGTAGTTCGAGGTATGAACCTCGAGCAGCATTCCCGTCTGCGGGGTGATCGCGGCCTCGAAATCTTTCGCATAGGTCCTGTTTGTCGTTCCCACCTCGACCAGGTGGGCGCCGCTCTCTTCCATGATGTCCGGCACGCGGAAGGAGCCGCCGATTTCAACGAGCTGCCCGCGTGATACGATGACCTCTTTGCCCCGGGCAAAGGTGCCGAGTATGAGCAGCGTGGCGGCGGCGTTGTTGTTGACGACCGTGGCGGATTCCGCGCCGGTCAATTCACACAGGAGCTCTCTGAGCGCGCCTTCTCTCTGGTTACGTTCCGCGCTTCGCGCATCGACCTCCACGATGGAGTAGCCCGTGTGGTTGGCCTTGAACGCATCGATCGCCGCCCCTGGCAGGACGGAGCGCCCGAGGCCGGTGTGCAGGAGGACTCCGGTGCCGTTGATGACCTTGCGATAGGAGGAGCGCAGGCGGACGGCCAGGCGCCTGCGCAGTCCGGCCACGATACCCTCTCTTGAGGCGAGACGCTCAGCCCTGGCCGCTTCGAGGCCTTCGGACAGCAGCGCGGAGCGAATCTCATCGAGGGTCGAGCGCAGCACCCGGGTAATTTCCGAACGGGAATACCGCTGGCTCAGCTCCTTGATTTCAGGCCACTGAAGGGCTTTTTCTACCTGTGGGAGTGTCTTGAGCAGGTTTTTTGTCATCCTTTGAAGTATATCGGAGATCTCGGCAAAAGACGAAATGACTACTTTTCCCGAAAACCGCTTATCTTTTGGTGTTGACAACTTTTTCGGAACATAGAATACTGCGCGGCAGTGAAGATTAGGCGGGTTTTACGCGCATCCAGGCGGAAAAACCAATTGTTCAAGCCATTTGTTCAAGCCGTACAGGCAGAGGAGTGAAGAGATGAACAAGGCTGGTGTTATCGATGCTGTTGCGAAGTCCCTGGACTGTAGCAAAAGCAACGCGGATGTTTATGTAAACACAATCCTTGAAACGATTAAGGAAGGTGTTCGGGATACGGGAAAAGTCCAGTTGATGGGTTTCGGGACCTTTGAGGCGAGGCAGACCAAGGCCCGCGAAGGTCGCAATCCCCGCACTGGTGAGCCGATGATGATCGCGGCTTCAACCCGTTGCGCCTTCAAGGTCGGCAAGCAGTTCAAGGAGATGCTCTGCACGAGAACTCCTGAGCCTGAGGCTGTCGTTGAAGAAACTCCCACGATGGAGGCTCCGGTAGCGGCCGCTCCCGAGATGGAGATGCCCTCCGCCGAGCCGGTTGCGGAGCCGACTCCGGAACCCGAGGTGGTGCAGACTGAGGCGACTGAGGCGACCGAGGCGACCACCTCTACATGGTCTTACAATACCGACTGAGCCCTCGTCCATCGAGGTTCAGAGCATCGACTGGGGATCGACGTCGAGGACCAGGTCCACGCCTCTGCGAGGCTTGAGCCTGTCTTTGACCCGCTCCAGCAGTCGCTGGTTGACGGCGCTCGTAGGAGATTTGATCAAAATCTGTATACGGAACTTGCCCTGGAGCCTGTTCAGTGGGGCGGGTGCCGGACCGAGAATCCGGGGGCGGGACGCGAGAGCGCCCGCCCCGGTTTTTTTCAGATCTGAAAGACCGCCGGAGTTCGGTGCTCCGTCGCTTCCGTCGGCGGAGACCGCCTGCCTGAGAATCTCTCCGATTCGAGCCGCCTCCTCCCGGACCTTTTCCTCTACCTTTCCGCTCAGGAGAATTTTCACCAGGCGGCCGAAGGGGGGGTAGCCCAGCGTTCTGCGGTATTCGAGCTCCCTGCGGAAGAACTCATCGCTCTCTCCCTTTGCGGCGCTCTCGATCGCGTAGTGATTGGGTGAGAAGGTCTGGATGATGGCCAGGCCCCGTTCGTCGCCCCTTCCGGCCCTTCCGGCCACCTGGGTCACCAGCTGCCAGGTCCGCTCAGCCGCCCTGAAATCCGGAAAGTGAAGCCCCGTGTCCGCCAGCAGGATACCCACGAGATTTACTCCGGGGAAGTCGTGTCCCTTGGCGACCATCTGGGTCCCGACAAGGATGTCGTATTCGCCACGGGAGAAGGCCCCGAGCGCCTGCCTGAGCAGCCGGTGATTTCGCACCGTGTCCCTGTCGAGCCGCAGCACCCGGGCGTCGGGAAAGCGCCGTGAGATTTCCGCGACCACCTTCTCCGTTCCGACCCCGCTGTGCCGGAGCCGCTTCGAGCGGCAGTCGGGACAGGAGGATGGGACCATCTCCTTCAGGTCGCAGTAGTGGCAGCGCAGCAGGTTGTCGCCGCGGTGATAGGTCAGGCTCACGTCGCATTCATCGCAGCTGAGCACGTAGCCGCATTCGGAACATTGGATGTAGGTGGTGAAGCCGCGCCGATTGAGATAGAGGATGCTCTGGGCGCCGCGTTCGAGCTCCTTTCGGACCATCCTGTCGAGCTCCCGGGAGATGAGGCCGCTGCCGTCGCTGCGGTAGAAGCTGCCGTCGAGCTGTACGACATAGACCCTGGGCAGGCCGTGGGTTGTCGCTCTCTCGGGCAGCTCGAGGAGCCCATACTTGCCTTCACGGGCATTGTGAAGGGATTCGAGCGATGGCGTGGCGGAGCCGAGAATTACGCTCACCTCCAGCAGCTTGCCGCGCATGACGGCGATGTCCCGGGCATGGTAGCGTGGCGAGGTGTCCTGCTTGTAGCTCGGCTCGTGCTCTTCATCGACGACGATCAGGCCCAGGTCGGGGATCGGGGCGAAGATAGCCGAGCGGGCTCCGATGACCAGGTCGGCTTTTCCCTCCTGGATGTTTCGCCACTGGCTGGTTCGTTCATTGGGAGACAGCATGCTGTGCAGGATGGCCACCTGGCGGCCCGGCAGGGCCTGCTTGAACCGCAGGACGGTCTGCGGGGTCAGAGCTATCTCCGGTACGAGGACGAGCCCCCTGCCGCCCTTGTCCAGGACCCGCCTCAGCGCCCGGAGGTAGACCTCCGTTTTTCCGCTTCCCGAGACTCCGTAGAGGAGCCAGGTCTTGAACTCCGCTGAGTCCAGGCCGGACTCGAGAGCCTCCACCGCGGCGGCCTGGGCGGGATTCAGTACGGGCTCCTGGCGGGGGGGAAGATTGGCGGCTTCGGATTCGTAGGGATCCAGCCGCTTCACCCTGGTTGTCTCCTCGAGCCAGCCCTGCTCCTTCAGCCGGTCCAGGCTGGCGGCGCCTGCCCGGGATTCCTTCAGCAGGCGGCCTCGTTCGATCTCGCGGTTCCCGGGGCCGTCCTCCGCGAGCTTCCTCAGAATGCGCGCCTGCGCCGCCGCCCGCCGCTCGATGCGCCCGGCCTCTTCGAGCAGCTCGCCGGGGCTCCTGAGCGCGATGACCTCTCGGAGTTTCTGCTCCTTCGCTTTTCCGCTCCGGATGGCGGGGGGCAGCGCGGCCTCGAGGATTTCCCCCCAGCTGACCCGGTAATAGGATGAGATCCACCTGGTGAGCTCGAGCAGGTGTTCATCGAAGCGGCATTCGGGGTGGAGGATACTCTTGATCGGCTTGAGCTCGGGGACCTCGCTCTCGGCGGGGAAGCCGACGCAGACTCCCGTCGCCGTACGATGTCCGAAGGGCACGAGCACGCGGTGGCCGCGTCTCAGGTCGGTACCCAGGTCGCCCGGCACGCTGTAATGAAAGGAGCGCAGCAGGGGGGCGTTGACCACGATCTCAGCGATAGAGGCGACCATCAGGCGTCGCTCCCCTGGTTCTCGAGCAGGGAATTCTTCGCGAGGATCCGCAGATAGCAGCTCTCGTAGGTGTCGACGGTCCGCCCCGGGTCGAATTCGCTGCGGGCTCTCTCGCGGGCCGCCGCCGAGAATCGGGCGGTCTTCTGCGGATCCGAGAGGAGCTCGATGGTCTTGTCCGCCATCGCTTTGACCTTCGCTTCGACGTTGGTGAACTCGCAGAGATAGCCGCAGCTGCCATTCTTCACCACCTCGGGTAGACCGCCGGTCCTGCTGGCTACGACCGGAACGCCGCAGGACATCGCCTCGAGAGCGGCGAGGCCGAAGCTCTCGTATTCACTCGGCAGCAGGAAGAGATCGAGCTGGGAGAGCATCTCGGGGACCTGGTCGACCGGTCCGAGGAAGGTGACGCGTTCCATGATCCCAAGCTCTGCCGCGAGGTTGCGGGCGGGTTCGAGATCGACCCCTTCGCCGATCATCAGCAGGCGTGCGGGAAGCTCTCGATGGACACGCTGGAAGATCCTGATGACATCGAGGACCCGTTTTACCGGGCGAAAATTCGACATATGGCCCAGCAGGAACTCATCGGGGCCCGCAAAGGCGGCGCGCCTGGCTTCTGAGCGGAACCCGGGAGCGAACTTGTCCGAGTCGACGAAGTTCGGGATGATCTCCACGGGGTTGTCGATATTGAATCGCCGCCGGGTTTCCTCGCCGAGCTGGTCGCTCACGGCGGTGATCCCATCGGACTTCTCGAGGCTGAAGCGGGTGATCTCGAAGAACGAATTGTCGATGCCCACGAGGGTGATGTCCGTTCCGTGCAGGGTGGTGATCGTCGCGGGCCTCTGCTCCGCCGGCAGCATCCGGGTACAGAGCCAGGCCGCGATGGCGTGGGGTATGGCGTAGTGGACATGGATGATGTCGAGGGAGTGCTCCCGGCAGACCTCGGCCAGCTTGGTGGCGAGCGCGAGGGTATAGGGCGGGTATTTGAAGAGAG
>Ga0310342_100001477_pt1 | contig 14602 bp, 12 predicted proteins | sample S15DNA20500_MG_FD_206155 | JGI IMG/M metagenome (GOLD analysis project Ga0310342, IMG submission 206155) | Marine microbial communities from station ALOHA, North Pacific Subtropical Gyre - S1503-DNA-20-500_MG | ecosystem: Environmental > Aquatic > Marine > Oceanic | place: Pacific Ocean: North... | reverse complement strand
TAAGTGACTTAATAGCTGAGATTAAATTGGGGAGATTCGAAGCGGTTTTAATGGACTGATCTCATCCTACTAGAAGTGTTGTGAATCATGACAGATCCAATATTAAATATAACAAATCTCTATGTCCAGTACGAGACCACCGCGGGGGATGTTAAGGCGCTTAATGGTGTTTCATTTAATCTGAGTGAAGAAGAAATATTCTGTTTAGTTGGGGAAAGTGGCTCGGGTAAAAGTACTTTGGCGTTAGCTATATTAGGGCTTTTGCCTGAAAATGCAACGGTTATAGCCGGGAATATCACATTTGATGAAATGGATATCTTGGGTTCCACAGACGTTCAATTACAGAATATAAGGGGCAAAGAAATATCTATCGTTTTTCAAGATGCACAATCAGCTCTAAATCCGATCCAGACTATTGGCACCCAAGTTGAAGAAGTGGTGCAAGCACATCTAAATCTATCTCCTAAGGCTGTAACCAGTCTGTGTCAGGAAGTTCTTAGGGATGTCGGGTTATCTGATCCGAATCATATAATGAAACAATACCCCTTTAATTTGAGTGGAGGTATGTGCCAAAGAGTGATGTTGGCCAGTGCATTAGTCCTACAGCCGAGGTTGCTTATAGCTGATGAAGCTACATCAGGTCTTGACGTCACTCTGCAGGCAGAGATTTTGGAGAAATTAAAGAACTTATGTAGGCATTTTCATTCCTCCATACTCTTCATCACTCATGACCTAGGAATTGTAGCTCATATGGCGGATCGAGTCGGCGTACTGTACGCTGGAAGTGTTGCAGAGTCGTCCGATGTATTCTCGTTGTTCCGTGAACCTCGCCATCCATATACTTGGTCACTACTTCAAGCATTACCCAGATTGGATGATGTCCGAAAGGTATTAAGGCCGTTACCGGGCACACCTCCAGATTTGATTAATTTGACGGACTTATGTCCGTTTCTCCCCAGATGTTCTAAAGCAATAACTCAGTGTAGATACGAGCGTAAACCAGCCTTGGAATCAGTTGGCCCAGATCATCATGTGGCTTGTTATAATCAAATATCTGAATTGAGTTAAATAGCAAAAAATATTGAATTCCCTATTGGATAATCAATGAACATCTGCATCTCACATTCATGCATATAATTTAGATAAATTAAATACCAATGTTTCCAATGCTTGATCAGCACTTAATTTACCAAGCTTTATGTTTAAATCGCACTGAAGTAATTCCTCATATTTCCATTTGATATCATCTGACGAGTATTTGCTTGCTTGTTCAACGGTTTTTTGAATTGCGTACTGAGAAGAAATGTCTAATATGCGGCCTATTTCAGTTTGGCTAGTGCCGCTTCTAAGAAGGCTATGTACCAAAGTGAGTCGCCTGAGTTGTCCTGTAAGCCGCGGAATAATATAAGTTGAGTCCCTACCGTGCGCCTTGAGATTATTGATGAAATTCAACGAGGCTTGGGCTCTTCCGGCTATTATGGCATCCACGGCCTGAAATATATTCGCCTCCTGGGCTTGGGGAACCATTTCTTGTACATCTGATTCCTGGATAGGTCCGCCATTAGTATAAAGAGACAATTTCTCTAGTTCATGATCTATAGATCTAAGATCGTTGCCTAACAGGATACTTAATGATTTGATAGCACCGGGGCTTATACCAGCTCCTTTGTCTGTAGCTGATGTTTTGATCCAGCGCGATAAGTCAACTCCGTTCGGTGGAGGTAGATGTGTGGTTCGAGATACCTTCATTAATGTCCCAAGTAGAGAGTTATTTCTATTCAACACACCGTCTTTAAAAAACACTAGAGTGGAATCGGGCATTTGCAAGAGATGCTCAGTTAAACTCAGCCATGGAGTATTAGTTTTACTGTTTCTGTTTTTCGGCTCTCGGGAATTGGAATTAGTTTCCATTAGAGCACATAACCCATCTATAATCACTGCTCGATATTTGTCCATGAACGGGATTGAATTACATATGTGAAGTAGTTCATTAAAATCTAACCGGGAGGCAGAGAGGTAATGTATGTTGGATTCTAGAAGTTCTGTAGCATCATATTCTGCTAAACAGTCTTTCACTGCATTGTCTACTAGTAATTTATCACCGTGTATTACAAAGGATGGCAATTCTCGCCACCACCTTTCTGTTAATTTTCTACCAATTCAGTTAATACCCCAAAAAGGGAACGCGGGTGAATAAATGCCACGTTACCCGATAGACCCTCCCTTGGGATTATATCTATGAGATCAAATCCATTATCGTTTAGATAATCGAGCTTATCCTGCAAATTAGTGACGTTAAGGGCAATGTGATGTAGTCCCTCTCCCTTAGTTTCTATGAACCGTCCTACTGAGTTGGCAGAATCTAGGGGTTCCAAGATTTCTATTCTCGTTTGACCTAATTGGATCAATACCGCTTTAACGCCATGTTCTGGCAGATGCGATACTTGGGGTCCTGAAAGCCCAAATACCTCATTAAACACTTTGAGCGTGGTATAGATGTCTTTGACGGCAATGGCTACGTGGTCTATGTGATTAATTGGGCAACCAATTATCATGACTTCCTCTTAATGAATATTCGAATTGGGAGTTAAATTGGGTACTGAGCCAATAATTGCCTAGCTATTAAGAGTCGTTGAACTTCTGATGTGCCTTCATATATAGTTGTGACTCTCGCGTCACGAAATAATCTTTCGATCCCTGTTTCTTTAAAATATCCAGATCCGCCGTGTATTTGCAATGATTGAGAAGTGACGTTAACGCACATTTCAGAGGCCATTAATTTTGCGATTGAAGCTTCATTTATGAATGGCTTACCTTCATCCTTTAATGTTGCGGCTTGCATGGTCACTGTGCGGGCAGAGTGTACAGCAGTTGCCATATCTGCCAGGATAAATTGGATACCTTGATGGTGGGCAATCGGCTTTCCAAAGGTTTCCCTAAGTTGAGCATAACGGACTGCTGATTCTAACGCAGACTGACCTATCCCGACGCACTGAGCTGCTATGACTATTCGGCTGGAATCCAGAATCTCCATTGCATACCGGAATCCTCTACCTTCTTCCCCTAGCAAATTTGAGGCGGATACGGGAGTATTTTTAAAAACTAACTCGGCTGTGCTAGATCCCTTCATTCCGAGTTTCCCATGTTGGGGATTGATCTCCAATCCTGGAGAGTCATTAGGTACTATGAAAGCGCTCACCCCTTTATACCCCTGAGTCCGATTTAAAGTGGCGAAAACAACTATATTATCTGCTACATCCCCGTTAGTAATGAAAATCTTGTTACCGTTGAGGAAATAATTCCCTTCGCGCATTACTGCGGTAGTCTGTAATGCTGCTGCGTCAGAACCTCCTCCAGGTTCCGTCAAAGCCCAGGCGGCCACCTTTTCCCCAGATGCTAAATCAGGTATGAATTTTTGTTTTTGTTCCTCATTGCCGAACCTATAGATGGTAGAGGTGCCTAATGACAAGTGGGCAATTAAGGACACGCTGGCCGAAGCATCACCACGGGCGACCTCCTCAGCTGTAATAGCTACTTGCCGGTAACCTCCTTCAGTACCACCATAAGCTGGATCAATTCCTATGCCAGTTAATCCGAGTTTCGACATTCCAGTCCAATTTTCCCATGAAAACTTTTCTTGCTCGTCGACTTCTTGCGCACGTGGCGCTAATTCATGATCGGCGAAATCTCGGACCAAAGCCCGCAGCATACGCTCATTCTCTGTCAAACTATTATCGAGCATTGAGTACTCCTTAATTATATTGAGGTTTACACATGTAAGAATAGGGGGTTAGTATCAAATAACTAAATAATAATCCGACCATATCGCTTTATCAAAAATCAGATAGTCCGAGTTGCTCTCCAAATACGTCTCTGAAGACCTGGCTAATTTCTCCTAATGTGCAGTAACTCTCTACACAGTCTAATATAGCTGGGACAAGGTTCTCATTTCCAATGGCAATTTGAGCCAGGGTGGATAAACTGCCTGTTACTTGGGCTGAATCTCGGGTGTTCTTTAGGTTAGTCAACCTCGCTATTTGTTGGCTAGCCGCCTGCGAGTCTATTTTCAATACCTCTTCTATAGGCTCCTGATCGGTGACAAATTGATTTACGCCAACGATAACATTCTTGCCGCTATCAACGGATTTGGCGTGCTTGTAAGCCGCTTCACTGATCTCTTTCATCTGAAATCCCTGTTCTATAGCTGATATTGCTCCACCTAGACCACTTATGGTACGAAGGTAATCGTTGGTTCCTGATTCTATTTGATTGGTCATGGTTTCAACAAAATATGAGCCTCCCAAAGGATCTACTACATCCGCCACACCTGTTTCATGGGCTATTATCTGTTGTGTTCTCAAAGATAATTGAGCGGATTCGGGAGTGGGAAGTCCTAGGGCCTCATCACGTGAATTTACGTGGAGGGATTGAGTTCCTCCTAAGACGGCGGCTAGAGCTTGCAACGTACTTCTTACCAAATTGTTGTCGGGTTGTTGAGCAGTTAGAGTTACACCGGCGGTTTGAGTATGAAATCTGAGCATCGTAGATCTCGGATTTTTTGCTCCAAATGTTTCCCTCATGATCTTGGCCCATATTCTGCGAGCAGCACGATATTTAGATACTTCTTCAAATAGATTATTTTGTGCTACGAAGAAAAAGGAGATTCGAGGCGCGAATTCATCGATGTTCAACCCCGCATCGACTGCAGCTTGAACATAGGCGATTGCATTAGCAAAGGTGAAAGCCAATTCTTGAGCGGCGGTTGCACCCGCTTCCCTCATGTGATATCCGCTGATACTTATACTGTTCCAACGAGGCAAGTACTCGGAGCAATATTTAAATATATCAATCACTAGTCTCATGGATGGTCTCGGTGGGAATGCGTACGTGCCTCTGGCTATATATTCCTTTAAGATGTCGTTTTGTAATGTTCCACTGATGAGTTCTTGACTGATTCCTTGACGCTTGGCTGAGGCGATGTACATACACAGCAAAATAGCTGCGGTTGAATTGATTGTCATAGAAGTGCTTACTTTGTCTAAAGGTATGTCTCTAAATAAGGTGTCCATGTCTTCCAAGCTGCAAATTGGAACACCTACTTTCCCAACTTCCCCTTGCGCCAATGGGTGGTCTGAGTCATAGCCTATTTGAGTAGGCAGATCAAACGCTACTGACAGGCCGGTCTGACCGTTATCCAATAAGTATCTAAATCTATGATTGGTTTCTAACGCCGTAGAATACCCTGAATACTGTCGCATGGTCCATGTTCTACCCCGATACATGTTCGGCTGAATTCCTCTGGTGTAAGGATATTCTCCGGGATAGCCCAATTCTTTTTCCAATTGCGATTCAGAGTAGCCTATATCTTCCGAGCAATATATTTCATCTATTTCAATTTCGCTGGAATTGTCAAATGTCCCTTGCCGATTAGGGGACCTTTTGAGAAGTGGTGATAGCGTTTTTTCCCGCCATTCCTCTTTGCTGGTTGACATTTCAGACTCCTATTGGGGTTATGATGCCATCATGAAGGCCAAATTTGATCTCCGCAAACTAATTGTATAGTCAACTTAACGTAACACTCAAGGCTCATTTGATGAATCTCTGAGTAGGTTAGTTAAAGATAAAATTCTACCAACTGTGTTTATAACAGGTTTTAAAGGGTTATTATTAACCTTGACACTCAATCCTCTGCGTACCTATACTACTCGAAAGTTATGGAAATTCGGCTATTTGTAGCAGTGCATTTGGGTTGGTAAGGGGTACATGAAAAAGAAGAATATAGTAGTGGTGGGTGGGGGAACTGGGAATCGTACTACTCTTACTGGACTAAAGAATCAAGATTGCAACTTATCGGCTGTGGTAGCTATGACGGATAGTGGCGGAAGTTCAGGTAGACTTCGCGATGAACTAGGCCAGTTGCCGCACGGCGATATACGTCAATGTCTGATCGCGTTGTCTGATGACAGTAAAGGTCATTTGATGTCGAGACTTTTCGAGTATCGTTTTATCTCAGGTAACGGCCTTAGCGGTCATAATTTCGGAAACCTTATATTGACAGCCTTGACCGAGGTCACCGGTAATACAATTACAGCTATTGAGGCGGCCGCGGATTTATTGGGAGTCAGGGGTCAAGTTTTACCTGTAACTTTAACCAGGTCTGATTTGGTTGCTAGGCTCGATGATGGTACTGAATTGGCAGGCGAATCTGTAATAGATCTTCGTAGAGAAAATCTGAAAAACGGTATAGATTACATAAGGCTGGAACCTCCGGCATATGCCCATCCTCCTGTGCTAGAAGCTATAGATCAAGCGGATGCCATCATATTGGGACCTGGTGATATATACACTAGCGTATTACCGAATTTGTTGGTTCAGGATGTTGCAGAGGCTATATTGTCCTCTAAGGCTATAAAAATACATGTTTGTAATCTTATGACCAAGCCTGGAGAGTCTGACCAATTTAAAGCCTCGGATTTCGCGAAGTTGCTGATGGCTTATCTGGGAACAGCAGATCCGCTAGATTATCTAATATTAAATAAATCACCTTACCCAGAACGTTTGTTACAGCGTTATGCTTCGGATGGGCAATATCCTGTTGAACTTGACGTCGACGATTGCCTGAGGGCATCTAAAAATATAGTTGAATGGCCTTTGCTCGCCGCAGGAGTTTATCTTAGACACGAACCGGCATCTTTAGGGGAGGCTATAATGTCGGTAATAAACTCGCATTATAGTGATCTTGAAGTTGCATGCGATAATGGCATGGCTTCTCGTGATTTAACTAGCCAAACTGTCTGAATTGCTGTAGCTGTAAGGCGTAGCAAATGATCGACCTCTAACATTGGCTCTTCTTAATTTGCTATTCTATAAGAGCCATTTTCAATTACTAGAGGCTAATCAATCGTTGGGAATGCGGGAAGTTCTTTAGTCGAGGCTCAACTATGGAGTGGATATGTGTGGGATTGTCGGATACGTCGGAAACCAGGAAGCTTGGCCGATAATTCTTAGTGGCCTATTACATCTAGAATATAGAGGTTACGATAGCGCGGGCATTGCTGTATTGGATTCATGTGGTCGTTTGGAGATCAGGAAAACGATGGGTAGGGTACAGAATTTAATAACAGATGACCTATCTCAAACTCCATCAGGAACAGTCGCATTGGGTCATACTCGGTGGGCTACGCATGGACCTCCTTCATACGATAACGCACATCCTCATACCGGCTGTAATCAACGCGTAGCTGTCGTACATAATGGTATAATTGAGAACTTTTTGGAACTTAAAAAGAAATTAGAAGATGACGGACACATATTTTCGTCCCAAACGGATTCTGAACTAATACCTCATTTGATAGAAGTAGGTTTGTCGAATGGATACAGCTTTGAGGAAGCATGTCGGAGCATGGCGAAACAGATTAAAGGCTCGCAAGCAATTGTCGCTTTGTCGAAGCAAGACGATCCAGTTCTCTGCGGGCTTCGATTAGGACATGCTGGAGGATTAGTGATAGCAGATTACGAGGGTCAAACCATTTTGGGAAGTGCACTTCCTGCGACGATCCCGTTATTTGATAAAGATCTGTCTTCCTCTCATGAAGTAGTGTTTCTAGAATCTGAGGAAATGGTTACTATTACGAGATCTCGGACTAGCTATCAAAACTTGGATGGGTGTATCCAAGTAAAGGAACCGGTTAGCATTTCAGCGTCCGACCTATCTTCAAATAAGGGTAACTACAGCCATTTTATGTTGAAAGAGATCATGGAGCAACCTGATGTGGTAGGAGCATCGTTTAAAGAGCGGGTGAATTTCCATAACAAGACGATCAATTTATCAGATCTCCATGTTTCAGATTCGGATATATCCAATTTGAACCGCGTAATTCTAGTCGGATGTGGGACCAGCCTGCATGCAGCTCAGGTCGGTCGAAGTTGGATAGAAGAATTTGCGGGCATACCTGCATCGGCAGAAAGTGCGTCGGAGTTTAGATACAATAACTTAACAATGGATCATAAAACGCTGGTGATATCTATAGGGCAATCAGGGGAAACTGCCGATACGATTGCGGCTATGGAGCACGCTGTTTCTAAGGGAGCCCGGTTGATCACCATATGTAACTCAGAGGGTAGCCAGGCTACTCGGATTGCAGAAAGTACTCTTAACATGCTAGCTGGTTTAGAAATAGGTGTGGCTAGCACTAAGACTTTTCTTGCCTCACTTTGCACGGTTCAGTTGCTGGCCATTTATATAGCTCAAATTCGAGGAGCTTTGGATGCCGACCAAGTTGGCCTTTTAATAGACAATCTGGCTACCTTACCTAGAATATTGGGGGATATCCTAAAAGATACTGGGCAATATGAAGATTTAGCTAACAAAATATGTGGTTATAATGATTTACTTTTTTTAGGGAGAGGAACTCAGGTGGCGATAGCTTCTGAAGGTGCTCTGAAGTTAAAGGAAATCAGTTATATTCATGCCGAGGGTTACCCTGCGGGTGAGATGAAGCACGGCCCGATCGCGTTGATAGATGCTCATATGGCTACATTGGCTTTGGCTCCCAAAAACCATTTATATGACAAGATGGTTGGTAACATCCTAGAAGTCAAAGCTAGAGATGGGATGGTGGTCGCTATTTTGACTGAGGGAGATATTGATTTGGGGTCACGGGTAGATGTAGCATCTTATATTCCCTTAGTTCCGGAGTCATTACTACCGATGGTTTTAACGATCCCTTTACAATTATTGGCTTACTATGTGGCGTTGGTGAAAGGATGTGATGTGGATAAACCAAGGAATCTAGCTAAATCTGTCACTGTGGAATAGTTCTCTAAATCAGGCCCAGAATATTTCCCAATAATCCTAAATTGGGGTATCTGCGAATGAATTATGAACTGAGTGTAAGGGAAGTCCAAGTTTGGACATTATAAAATCATCTGATTCGTGGCACGTATTCAAAGACGAATTACACCAGTTTGGTCTTGGTGCTGAGTTTCTCAAGGAGGAGATGGGTGCGTTTGATGGACTAAAAGGTCTCAACCCTTTGACGAATTCGCCTCCCCCAACTAAACCCTGGGATAACTGGGGCTAATCAAGTATGCCCTCTATATCTTCTATATTCTTGGGATTGATACAAGGCTTGACTGAGTTTCTACCTATATCTAGCTCTGGTCATCTAGTCCTAGTATCCGAATATATCAATTATAGTTCTCCAGGTATTGTATTCGAAACGTCCGTCCATTTGGCTACCACTGCTGTGGTGGTTGTTTATTTTCGAAGGACTATCTGGAATCTTTTATTGGGGATTAAAGGAGATAAAGCGGCTCGTTTATATTGCCTGAAAATATTGCTAGCGTTCTTTGCTACAGCTGCCATCGGATACTTTCTATTGCAGGTTGGTGTGATGCAGGTGCTACGCACGTCTATATTTAGCGGAAGCATGTTGATAATTACTGCATTCGTTTTAGTAACTGCTCGATGGGTTAAAACTGCTCGGTTACAAGCATACGAATGGGATATAAGTTGGAAATCGGCTCTCTTAATGGGTTTAGCACAGGGCGTATCAATTTTGCCAGGGATATCTCGTAGCGGGTTAACAATAGTAACAGGTTTGTGGTCCGGGGCAAGCAAACAATCCGTTGCGGAGTTTTCCTTCTTGCTGTCTGTTCCCACTATGTTGGCAGCTGCAGGGGTAGGGATATTAATGTCTCCACCTATGTCGTACGAGGATGTTGGCGATGTTATTGCAGGTTCTATTACTGCTTTCATATTTGGATATATAGCTATCCAATGGTTTATTCGATGGCTTCAAAACGACCATATCTGGAAATTCTCCCTTTATTGCTTATTGGTTGGTACATGTTCTACAGCGGCGTGGATATGGTTGTAAATTTTAAAGAGACAGATATCGCAGATGCTATCTGGTATTAATAATCTTGGCTTATGATCTAATCGGGACTAAGAAATATCATATTTGGTATGATATACAACCGTGGAGCTGTCTCTTTGGCGAGATCCAAAATTAAGATACGAATAAAGTGAATCGGATTTAAATTAGGCTTTAGATATAAGTGAATCTAAATGGAATTAATTAGGGTTAAGTCTCCGGCTACGACTGCGAATTTAGGACCTGGATTTGATTGTCTTGGGATGGCGGTCGATATCTGGAATGTTCTTGAAGTTGTAATGACCAATAATGACGAACCTCAGGGCCCTTTGATAGAAATATCAGGACATGGTGCCGGTGAACTGGCTACTGATGCCTCTAATTTGGTATATCAAGCTATGAAGTTTCTGTTTTTAGAGACAGGGAAGGCTCTTCCGTTGGTCCGTTTGCGTTGTGAAAATAATATTCCGTTGTCCCGAGGTTTGGGCAGTAGCGCTGCTGCTATCTCCAGTGGTTTGGTGGCAGCTAATTTTCTGGCAGGAAATGTATTCCAACCTAATGAACTATTGGAAATGGCTGCAACTATCGAAGGCCACCCAGATAATGTGGCAGCTGCCATATTGGGTAATTTACAGCTTGTTATCTCTGAGGATCAAAAGCTGTACCCAGTATCAATTCAGCCTCCACCTGATTTGCAATTGGTTATATTTATACCTGAGCTTAGAATTGCAACTGAAGATGCTAGGAGGGTGCTACCTTCATCCATTAGCATTTCCGACTCGGTTTATAACGCTAGCAGAGTTGGATTATTAATAGCTGGTATGCTAACTGATCATCCTGAATATTTCCAATATGCTGTACAAGATAGGTTGCATCAACCGTATAGGGAGCCGTTGTTCCCAGCTATGAAAGTTATTTTCCAAGCTGCCAGAGATGCTGGAGCATTGGGAGTATTCCTTTCGGGTAGTGGTTCGACTATCATGGCCATAACGAAAGGTAGGGAAATGACTGTTGCCTATGAGATGGGAGAGGCGGCGCGGCAGACGGGTATAGTTGGCGAATTGAGGATTACTAAGCCCGCGTATGAAGGAACCTCGGTAACCGACAATTAACAGATCAGTTGATTATCTATGGATGCTAGGAATGGGTCTTTGTTTTAGGAGATAAATAATTGGGTATAATCGTCCAAAAGTACGGCGGCAGTTCCTTATCTGACATTAGTAAACTTGAAAATGTTGCAAATCAGATAGTTCACTCAAAGGATGAGGGGTTAAATGTAGTCGTAATAGTTTCGGCTATGGGAGATTCGACCGATCGTTTAGTTCAACTAGCCAAGTCAATTACTAATGATCCAGATCCACGGGAACTCGACGCACTATTGGCAACCGGGGAAATAGTTTCTTGTACTCTATTAGCTATTATCTTAAAAAGCTTGGGATACGACGCAATTAGTTTAAGTGGATATCAAGTAGGAATCCACACAGATGAGGCATATGGTAATGCTAGGATTAACTTGGTTGATCAGGAACGGGTTCGTACAGAATTATCTTCAGGACGAATCGTCGTAATAGCAGGGTTTCAAGGAATCACTGATGGCTTAGATATTACTACGTTGGGTAGAGGTGGTTCGGATACAACCGCTGTGGCGTTAGCCGCGGTGTTAGGAGCGGATCGTTGTGAGGTATATACCGATGTGGATGGTATATATACTGCCGATCCGAGAGTAGTTCCAAATGCCCGTAAAATCCTGGAAGTTGGATATGAGGATATGTTGGAGTTAGCTAGCATGGGTGCAAAGATGCATCCGAGGTCTATAGAGTTGGCTGCAGTGTACCATGTTCCAATATACGTCGCTTCTAGCTTTAATAATATTATAGGAACCCTAATTCACGATCAGATTAAAGGTAATAGCATGGAAAATCGTTATAAGGTTACAGGTGTTGCGTATCAGTTAGGGATTTCCAAAGTAACTGTCCGGTCTCTTCCAGATCAACCAGGCATTGCAGCTAATTTGTTTGAACCGCTAGCCGCCGTGGGCATTAGTGTAGATACGATTGTTCAAAATGCTAGCCAGGACAAGACAACAGATATTAGCTTTACCGTAGCGACTAGTGACTTGGCGAAAACGTTGGACGAAGTTATTCCGGTTGCGCAAAATATTGGAGCGTCTGGAGTAGTTAATGATGACGGTCTTTCTTGTGTAAGTATAGTGGGGTCTGGCATGCAGAACACTCCTGGTTATGCATCTCATATGTTTCGTATTCTGGCTGATGGCAATGTAAACATTGATATGATAACTACTTCGGAGATACGGATTTCATGTATCATAAGAGAAGAACAGGTTTTAGAAGCAGTTCGGTTGCTTCACCGTGGGTTTTCGTTAGATGATGATGGATAAGAATTATCGGGTATCTCGTGAGTTCTAGTGTTTCAACCTAGTCTTTCCGTGGTGATTCCGGTTTTCAATGAAGAAGAGCGCATTATAGCCACTTTACAACGTATTGTTGCCTTCCTAAGTTCGAAACATTATTCATGGGAGGTCGTTGTTTGTGATGATGGCAGCACTGACTCTACAATATCCTTAGTTAAGGGTTTTATCACTAAAGAGACCCATATAAAGATCCTAGAACTAACTCACGCAGGAAAAGGTTGGGCGATAAAAAATGGTGTGCTTTTTTCTTCTGGGATCCATAGATTTATATGTGATGCAGACCTTTCCATGGCGATAGATCAGCTGGACCGATTTTTCGTTCCCGATTCAAAGTGTACAGAAATAGTAATTGGGTCTAGAGAACTTCAATTATCCAGGAGAATTGGGGAACCATTTACTAGACGTCTTATGGGACGGATCTACAATATTTTGGTTCGTGGATTGGCGATTCGGGACATTACAGATACCCAGTGCGGTTTTAAGTGTTTTACTGGCGAACAAGTATTTGAGCTATTCAAAAAACAACGAATCAATGGATTTGCCTTCGATGTCGAGATTCTTTTTTTGGCACAGCGTGCTGGAATAAGAGTCCGTGAGATCAATATTGATTGGTATTACATGCCTAGTAGCAAAGTACGTCCAATATTAGATTCGCTTTTGATGACTTGGGATTTGTTCAAGATTAGGTGGATACATAAATTTGACTCGAATTTCTGAAAGTCCAAGGATTGCTTACGGGATTCGTATAAGATCCAACAAATTTCACTTTAGTTTCCTTAAATCACGTCAGATGTTTGTAGGGACTTATTAATGGCAATTAATGTTAAAACTTAGTTGGCAATAATCAAGGTCTTATACGCAGATTAATAGTTTAAAACTGCCACATATGGAGACAACTAACTAATGCAGGAAATCACTAAATCTCCAATTTCTAAGTTAAAAGAGGAACTAACCAAAAAAGCGGTAGCTTTTGCTTTGAATGGCCAATGGGACGAAGCTGTCGGATGTAACAAAGCCATCTTATGTGACTACCCGGAAGATGTGGAAACAATGAATCGTCTTGCCAAATCTTTCATAGAGCTCAATCAATTCGTGGAAGCTAGAGCCTTTTTGGCTCAAGTCATTGAGATATCACCATACAATGTCATAGCCAAAAAAAATGTGTCACGGTTGGATAAGCTTGAAATAGTTCCGAACATTACGAAACATAAGTCAAAGCCTAATGGGGACGCACATATTTTCATGGAGCAAAGTGGTAAATCCGGCACAACGCTGTTAAAAAATGTGGTTTCAGGGTTTATTTTGGAGACGATTGGGCCTGGGCATCCTCTTTCACTAGAAATCAATAAGAATACTATTGAGGTTCAGTTGCTGGAGGGTGAGTCTCTCGGGAGAATAGAACCCAAATTGTCGGCTAAACTCATTCGGCTCATGAATCTAGGTAATCGCTATAAGTCTGCAGTCGTAAGTGCTAATGAACAAGGTGTTTTAATTATCATTCAAGAAACTTATAGAGATCCATCTGCTCAACGTATATCAGGGTTTCCATTCAAAAAGAGAGAGGAGTCAAGGGTTTATTTGGATGACAATCTTATGAGATATATGGAAGATGAAGATTTCGATGATCAAGACAACCCAGATTTAGTTGATGATGCAAAAGAGTGGGAATGATAAAGAGTTGCTAAATCGGGAATTTCTCTTAGTGTAATTTAATCCTATTTAGAATCGGTGATTCAGGTTAAATTATGTCCTGCCCCTCTGGCTAACGCATCTAACTTGGTGGCCATTTTGGACCGGAATGGCCTGACTAGGTTTCGGCTATGCTTGTTACCCACAGGTATAACGAACAAGGTGCTTTTATTTTTTGCATGCGGAGAGAAGAATGCGGTTATTTCATCATCAAAAAACGTAAGGCCAGTAGATCCAAACCCTAGAGAATGCATCCCCAAATACAGATTGCCCCCTAATACTCCTGATTCCATCTGAGCAATTCTATATCCTCGACTACCACAACGATTAAGAACTTTCTCTAGATCGGCCATGAAAAAGAACACCGCAGATGCATCGGCAGGTAGTGCCTGTTCGAACCCGAGATGACCTGCTTCGTCACGGAAATCACCTGGTTTTAAAATATCTAACCGTTTCTCTTGTATTGAATAAAAATAGGCTCCGGACGCTAATGTGTCGACAGAGTTGACGATAACGTAAAGATCTACCAGGGTGTCTAACTCAGATACGGAGAAGTCTAAAGGGAGACAGTGTATTGCGTTATCAATAACTGTCAGGAACTGAT
>Ga0310342_100001476_pt1 | contig 14606 bp, 11 predicted proteins | sample S15DNA20500_MG_FD_206155 | JGI IMG/M metagenome (GOLD analysis project Ga0310342, IMG submission 206155) | Marine microbial communities from station ALOHA, North Pacific Subtropical Gyre - S1503-DNA-20-500_MG | ecosystem: Environmental > Aquatic > Marine > Oceanic | place: Pacific Ocean: North... | reverse complement strand
ATCGAGTGCAGGAATGGCGGGCCCACGTCTCGCTACGACTTCGGCGACACGGCCGCCGACATCACACCCGAAGGTCCCTACCTGCTCCCCTTCGGCACCAATATGGCGATGCGACAGACGATTGCGCGGGATGCCGGCGGCTTCCGTGTCGACCTCGGCAGGGGGAGTGCCGGGGCTCGGTTGGTATCGGGCGAGGAGACCGAGTTCCTTGCTCGGCTGCGGCAAAATGGCTGCCGGATCGTCTACTGCCCCAATGCGAGTGTGATACATCGCATCCCCACCGAACGGATCACGATGGATTACACCGAGCGTTGGTACAACGGATATGGCCGCGCAAGCGTCATACACAGCAATCCTCGTGGCTGGAATCGCGTGTGGATCTGTGTCAATGCGATCGTCGATCTTCTACGATCGGCCTGGCGGAGGGCGTGGACCAGGTCGCCATCCAAGCGACTCGAAGCGCTGCAGAGACGTGCCGAGGCTCGCGGTCGTATCGCTGAGATCATGGGGCGATGATCGGCGATACAGTTAGCTCTGCGGCTCCAATAGATCGTTCATTCTCATGGCCATGGCGCCAACTACGGTAGAACCTTCTCCGCGACGATGATCCATCTCTTTATCGTTCACAGCGAGATCACGAGGTTGGTTGCCCTTGCGATCGTCGAGAGCCAGCGGCTCGATCGAAACGACGTCGTCTTCGTTCTTCTGCGGGGCTTTGAGCATCCGGATCTCGCTTCCAGTGGTATCCGGGCGATTACGCGGAGTTGGTCGTCTAGGCCCGAGTCGTTGCCTCGGCACTGGAATCCCATCGTATGCTGGCTCAGCCTAGCTAGACTCGAGCGGGAACTCGATGAAGTCATGGCTGGCGCCACCTTCCACCTCTATACGCCTCAGACCCATATGCGATTCGTGCAGGCCATTCTCTCACACCGGCGCTGCTGCGGATTCTCTCTGATGGAAGAGGGGGGGGCCGCCTACTTGACGCCGTCCGAATTGAGCGAGGTCTATCCGCAGACTCGACTTCGGCGGGGCGATGCCTGGCGCTATCGGTGGAGGCTCAGGGACGCCCACTTCTTCGAGCCTGGTAGTGACCACGTCTTTGCAGTGAGTGATGAGGCCTTCCCGGGCGCCTCGAATCGAATCGTACTTCCAGATGCCTTCGCCCCCGCCGCGCATGCCCCACCGCCCGACTGCACCACTGTCCTCGCCTTCACCCCCACGATGACTACCGGAAGGACGGAGCTGGATACCGAGTTCAAGGCCCTACGGAAGGTCTTCGCCTACCTTCGGAATGAAGGAGTAGACACGCTCCATTACAAGCTTCATCCCATACAGTTCAACAGCGACGAGGCCAGAGAGATCGAAGACAATCTTCCCACCATCGCGGATCCAGTGCGGGTCGTTCGGCTTCCGGACTGGTACTCACTGGAAGGAATGGCGAGAGCGGACTCGAGCCTCCTGTTCGTCGTCAACCGGAGCTCTATCGGCCTCTACGCCTCGCTGCTCGGCTGCAGGGTCATTTCGTATAGCAGGCTCATAGATTTTCTGGAGCCGCAGTTCTCTGGCTTTACCAAGAATCAGCCCGAAGCCCTGTTACGGCGGATGCACTTTCTCGAGCCCGAATCGTAGCTTGACTGCATCTTGCTAGTCGTAGATCGCATCGATGTGCAAGGCGCGGTGCACGTGATCGAAGCGCAGTCTCGAAAGCGTTTCGTCGCTTGTCAGTACGTCGTCTAGAGGTTGTCTCGAAAGCTGCGCAACGCTGGCTCAACTCTGCTGTCTGATCATCGCCTTCGCCATCTTCCCTATCCCCGAGATCACCGCGTCAGCGCGGCCAGTGCAGACGACGCCGAAAGCCTCCACTCCGGGGGATTTCTGGGTAGTGTTGCCGATCTCACAGGTGCCATGCGGAACCTGCTCGGCGAGGCCGGGGAGGAGATCTGAGCCGTCTTCAGCGTGTTCGATAAAGAGCTTGAGGACATCCGCGTCGGGAGTCGGGATCGCGAGAACTCCTGGCCCCCGCCGCTGAAGAGTATAGTTCGAGCTTCGTTTTCACAGCGTCCGATAAGTAGAGATGCGGTCGAATAGCGGCAGGGGAAGGAATTCGGTCTCTCGGGTTCCTCGAGGCGGGGCGGTTCCGCCGGATTCCAAGAGTGGGGTCGAGCGGTTGCGCGGCGACTTGCCGCTCGACCGCTGGGGTTCCGGTGTCGGGTTCCGGACCCCACTGTGCGATGGCCGGAAACGCACGGGGTCCGTCGAACAGCCGCCCCGTTGTTCGGGGCTATCCTAATGTCGGGCGTTCGCCGCCCTGCGCCTCGAGCGAACCCATGGCCAAAAGCAAGCTCCGAGTCTGGTCGATCGTTGGGTTCGTCCTCGCCGGGGCCTCCGCGTCGGCGGAGGTCGCCGAGTACCGGGTGACGTTCGATGCCACCTGGAGCGCCACCACCCACTCGACGGCGTACCCGCCCGCGGCGCACTTCTCGAACCTGGTCGGGGGCACGCACAACCCCACGGTGAGCTTCTGGTCCGTCGGCACCCTGGCGAGCAACGGGATCGAGCAGATGGCAGAACTCGGCGCCTTCGTGCCGTTGCTCAACGAGGTCAACGCGGAGATCACGGCGGGGGACGCGTTCTCCTCGATCAGCGGCCCCGCCATCTTTTCTCCGGGTTCGACGTCAGCCACGTTCTTCATCGATGACGCCTTCCCGCTGGTGACGCTCGTGACGATGGTGGCGCCGAGCTCCGACTGGTTCATCGGCGTGTCCGGTCTCTCGCTTCGCCCCGGCGGCGCGTGGATCGACAACCTGGTCGTGAGCCTCGATCCCTACGATGCGGGGACTGACAGCGGTCCCGACTTCGAGTCGCCGGACGACGATACCCAGCCTGCGGAGCTCATCTCCGCCCTCGGCGCTCCGTTCACCGGGACGCCGCCCCTGGCGACCTTCACCTTCGAGCGACTCCCGGCGACCTGCGATGACGGCCTCGACAACGACGGGGACACCTTCAGCGACTTCCCCGGTGACCCGGGCTGCGACAGTGCGACCGACGACTCGGAGCAGTCGCCGTCGCTGGCCTGTGACGACGGCCTCGATAATGACGGCGACAGCGAGCGGGATTTCCCCGACGACCCGGGCTGCTCGAGCCCGTCGGACGCGGACGAGCGCGAGCTGGGCCTGGTCTGCGATGACGGCCTCGACAACGACGCCGACACCTTCAGCGACTTCCCCTCCGATCCTGGCTGCGCGGATCTCACCGATCCCGATGAGCAATCGCCGGGCAAGGTGTGCGACGACGGGGCCGACAACGACGGCGACATGCTGATCGACTACCCGGAGGACCCGGGGTGCAATGGGCCGAATGACGCCACGGAGGAGCTGGTGGTCGGGGTCCCGTCGATCGGCTGGGCCGCCTGGCTCGGGCTGGTGGCTGCGCTCAGCGCGACCGGCGTCGCGGGTGCGCGTCGAGGTCGCGGCGCGCTCCGATGATCAGCCGGGTGGCCCGCGCAGACCGGAGCATAGGAACTTCAAGCTGCGTCTTCGCAGCGTCCAATAAGTAGAGATTCTGTCGAATAGAGGCGGGGCAGGGGTACGGCCCCACTATGGGTCGAGCTCAGCGGGCCAGACGTACCGGAAGGGTGTCGAAACGTGCGCGCTCTGTGCCCGGCCAATGGTGCTGGCTGGTGGGCTGCTGCTGAGCGAGGTCGGTGCGCTTGTCGAAGTCTGCTTTCGAACCGGGGAGCCTGATCATGGAGAGCAACTGGATCCACCCCAGCAGAGGAATCGGATTTCGGAGCCACACGATTTGGACCGCCCGGTCTGATAGAGCGCCTTCTGCATGCCACGCTCGCTTCGGGATCACCAATCGATCTCCGGGGCCGATCTCAATCTGCTGACCGTCCTCGTCGAGGAGACGGTTCTCTCCGTCCATCTTGTATATTGTCGCGAGATTCATCTGCTCGAGGTTCTCGGCGTTCGCGAGGGGAGAAACAGGATGGCTTCCATCATCGATGTCGTGTTGCCGCGCAAGGTGACCAACGAATACCGGGGTGGCCCGATTCCCTTCTATGGCTTCTGTCTGCTCTTGGCAACGAAGATCTTCAGCAGCACGGTTCACTTCTTGAAAGCCGATAGCGGCGTCAACTCGATCGCAAGCATCATCGTCTTTCCATTCGAAGGCCCAGCCGATCCGAACAACGTCATCTATATGTTCAGCGCCGTTGGGGGGGTGAGCCAGATGATGTTAACCATACTCTATGCGCTCGTGCTTTGGCGTTATCGCAGCCTGATTCCGTTGATGCTCGGCTTCATGCTACTCGGAATGCTCTTCGGCATCGTTGTGACGACGTTGCATCCGCTCACGCCTGACTACTACGAACACACCCCGCCTGGGCTGCTCGTCCGGATGCCGATGCTCATCGTGCTCCCGACGCTGCTCTTTATGGCGATTCGCAGATCAAAGACGGAGATGGAACAGAGCCCTTCCCTCGCCAGCGCAGGAGATGTGGCGTGACGGGACCACGCGGAATGGCCGACACCGGTGGCGCGAGACGGACTGTGCAGTGGGCGCGGGTGTTCGTACCCTTGCTGGTCCTTGCGCTGGTGCTGGCGTTCTGGAAGCTGCGGATGCTCGACGCGGCCTTCGAGCCCTTATTCAGTTCCGTGTCCATCGACGTCTCCACGGATTATCTGCCTGCAATGGGCCACGTGTTCGCGGAGCTCGCCGGGGGCAGGTTCCCACTCTGGAATCCCTACCAGATGGCGGGTCTGCCCCTGCTCGCAGTACCCCTGAGCGGCGTTTTCTACCCTCCCAACGGAATCTACGCGCTTCTTGAGGTTCCGCTGGCCATCGAGGTGTCGCTCCTACTCCACACGCTTATTGGCATCGCGGGCATGTTGCTGCTGCTCCGAAACCTGGGTCTGAGTGTTATTGCCGGGCTGGCTGGTGCGTTCACCTTCGTGTGGTCAGGCTGGGTGGTAATGAATTGGGCGCAGCCGATTCTGGTCGCGGCCATGATGTACTTTCCGTGGCTGGCTTGGCTGCTACTGAAAGTGATCGCGGGCTCGCGCACCGCGTGGCTCGGCCTCGTCGCCGTCGTGGCATTCCAGTGGTTCATCGGAGCCACCGAGGTGACGGTGCACGCGCTCGAAGCTGGCGCGCTGATAGCGCTGGTGGCGCTGGTCGCCCTGGCACGGCGAGAGCCCCGTGCGGCGTTACGCGGAGCTACCTGGGTTGCGGGAGGCGTGGCAGTTGGCTCTGCGCTGGCCGCCGTGCAACTGTTGCCAAGCATCGAGTTAGTTGGTGAAAGCGTGCGTGGGCTCAGCGACCTCAGTATCGTGAACACAACGGTCTTGGCCCTGCGTCCCGAGAAATTCTTTCCGTCGACCGTGGGCGTGGGTTGGGAAAGGCCCCAGAATCTCGTGGGGCTGCTCCCCTTTCTTGGGCTCGCGCTCGGCTTCGGCGTGCGGGAGATCCGCACTGCCTGGATCGCCGCAGTCGCGCTTGCCACCATTGGTGCGGTCCTGACCTTCGGTGGCGACCTTTTTCGCCTCTACACATTGCTGCCGTTCGGCCAGGTGTTCCGCGGGGCCTTGAAGTTCTTGGACGTCTATTCGTTCGGCGCGGCCCTGCTTGCTGCAGTGGCAGTGGAGGGCCTCCTGCGCCGTTCGGGTCTGACCGTACGCGCTCTGTTGCGCGACCCCGGCTTCATCATCGCCGCAGTCGCCTCGCTGGCAGTCGCCGCTTGGGCGCTGATCACGAAAACCGGCAGCCCGAGCCTTCTCGTCGCGCCGAGCCTTCTCGTCGCGCCCTTCTGCCTGGCGGGCTTCGCACTCACCTCCCGTCAGACCTGGCGAACGGTGGCCGTGATCACACTGGTAGGGGCTCAGGCCCTCCAACTCTTTCTGGCAGCGGCTAGCGAGCGGCGTCCCTGGCACCGCCGCGAAAGCTACGCAGCAGCGGACGCCCTCTGGTCCCGCCTGGCGGCTGAGCTGGGCGACGGACGCGTGCTCGTCTCGAACGGACTGCGGTGGAAGCCCGCATTCATGCCGAGACAGGGAATGCTCCGCGGGATCGACGTATTCGGCGACTACCAACCGCTCATGCCCCGGCGCTACGCGGGCTACGTCGCACGCGCTACGGGCACGGAATTCAAGACGCCCTACTGGGGTAGAATTCCGCTCACGCGGTCTACGCGCTGGCCCATGCTCGATCTGGCCGGGACACGCCTGTACATGGCTGCGAACGCGTACGAGGCGCGAAAGCTCGGCATCTACCCGAGCAATAACTTCGAGTTGGCGTGGGCCGACGAGACGGGCGTTCTCGTCTTCGAACGCAGGGCTGCGTTGCCCCGCGCCTGGTGGGTCGAGCGCGCGCAGGTAGTGGGCTCGGCCGACGCGGCGCTCAACCTGGTGAGCGCCCCCTTTTTCCGGCCGCGCGAGGCGGTGATTCTGGAGGAGTCCGTTACGGATCTGGGATCTGCCGACCGAAGCGGTGTCTCCGGTGGCGGCACCGTCCGCTTGTTGTCGCAGGAGCCCGAGGAGGTTGTAGTCGCGGTGGCCTCCGATAGGGCGGGGTTTCTGGTGCTCGCCGATTTCTACTGGCCGGGTTGGCAAGCCTTTGTCGATGGCCAGGAGTTGCCGGTACTGCGCGCGAACTACCTCTTCCGGGCAGTGCAACTTCCGCCTGGAACCCACCAAGTGCGATTCGTCTACCGCCCCCGAAGCCTCCGCACCGGTGCAGCCATAAGTCTCGCCGCCCTGCTCGTGGCCCTGGCGGCCAGCATAAAATGGCGACGCCGGTGAATGCCCAGCCGTTGGATCAGCGCAATGCTTCTCTCTAGATCCCCACGCAACTTCCCCCGGGCGCACAATAGACGGCACCTGTGAGAAAAAAGAAAGGTCGTTAGGACACGGCGGTGGTGGGGGGTGGACGGGGCTCGAACCCGCAACTTTCGGCCCCGTATCGGGGTCTGATCTCCTTACCCGCTCCCGGTTTTACAGAATCTCTACTGATCGTGCCCAGCGAAAACGCAGCATGAACTTCCTATCCGCAAGATCTCGCCGTTGGGGAAGTTCATCTCGAAACTTGCCGTTCAATGATTCCGCGCTTCCGTTTCCCCAGGAGTTATCCGGTTCGACGAACAGCGCCTTCCCACCCACTCGTTTCCGCCACTCCCATGCCGCGGTCGCAGTGAATTCGTTGCCGTTGCCCCCGCCAGGTAGGTAGAAGCTTCTGGGGCGCGGATGCGACGGGGACCCGCTGGGAAGCGGGAACCATCGGTCGCCAACAAATCCCCGCCACCCTACCATGAGCGAATGGAGAGCGGCGGGCGCTTGCCTGGAAAAGAGACCGGACGAAGACTGGAAGCATTCTCCGGAGTAATCGCCGTCCCGCTAGTACTGGTCACACCCTTCGTCATCTTCGTTCACTACAATGACTATGCGTTCTCCAAGCCCGAGATCATCCTATGCCTGGCCGCGTTCTTCGGCGTCGGACTGGTCCTGAGCGGACTCGTTCTGGGAGTGGCGCACCTCACGCAGCGAGGCGGTTGGCTGGTCGCGAGTCTGGTGAGCGCCACCTTGCTCACATTCTTCGCCGACGTTCAGTCGGACTGGTTCTCGGCCTGGAACTGGCGGATCGGTGCCTTTTTTACCGCAGCCACCCTCGTCTCGTGGCTGCTGCGACGTCACCTGGCGGCGATCGGTACGGTCGCCTTTCTCACCATCCTCGTGTCCACGCTCGTCATGCCATCGGGCGGTGGCTGGAAGGAGCGGCAGTGGCCGGGAGCAGCATCCGGAAGCGCCGCTTCGCCGCCCCTCCTGCTTCACCTGATCCTGGATGAGCACATCGGGGTCGAAGGTCTACCGTCGAACTTCCCGGACGGCCCTCGGGTCCGATCCATGCTCAAGAAGTTCTACAGCGAGCACGGATTTCGTCTTTTCGGCCGCGCGTACAGCCGCTTCTACAACACCCAATTGTCCATTGGCAACCTCGTGAACCTCACCCATTCGCCCTTGCCAGGCAAGTTCTTCAACGGGTTCAACGAGCAGCCCGGTGCGCCCCTGTTGGATAACGCCTATTTCAAAGAGATGACGCGGCGCGGCTATGCGATCCACGTCTACGAGAGCCATCCCGTAACGGAATTCTGTGACAATGAAGAGGAGGTCAATTTCGCGAGGTGCCTGTCCTATCCCGCGGAGGAGATCAAGGCCATCGAGACTGTGCCACTCGCGGTGACCGAGAAGGTCCAGCTCATCATGGGCATGTTCGTCCGGCGCTCCTTTTTACTGGGCGAACTGCGAAAGCGCTACGGAGCGGTTCGGCTCACCTTCGCCGAGCGCGGGGTCGAACTGCCCGACTGGAACATTGCGATGGGACGTGTGTGGGCCGTGTCGGTCCCTCCGGTGATCGAAAGACTGGCACAGGATCTACGGCGCGCGGAGCCCGGCTCCCTCTTCTTCGCGCATCTGGGACTTCCACACTCTCCGTACGCCTACGACCGCGAGTGCGACGTGCGCGGCTCCGCTAGCAGTTGGCTCCTGGCACACCACGGGGGGATGTTCGACCGAAGGAATACGCCGAGCTCGCGCGCGCGGCGCTATCCACTCTACCTCGAGCAGGTGATCTGCACGTACGAGTTCTTGGGTGCACTCTTCGATGCTATGCAGGAAGCGGGGGTCTACGACGAGGCCTTGATCATCGTGCACGGCGATCACGGCTCGCGCCTCGATCTCGGACCACCCAAGGCGAACTTCGACAGGTTTCTCCGTAAGCCTGACTACATCGATGCGTTCTCGACGCTCTTCGCGGTCAAATTTCCCACCACGCCGCCGGGCTACGACGAGCGACTTCTGGCGATCGACTCCCTCTTCCGAGAGTTGATCCTGACGGGCCGCATTCCTCCAGGGACGGCCTGGGCGGGTGCGCCGAAGGTCTATCTGGTCAATGGACCGAACCCCATGGTCGAGCGGACCATGCCGGACTTCGAGAACGGCCTTGCCCGATGAGACGTCGAACGCGGTTTGACTCTCGAAGAAACTCCGACTACGTTAAGCGTATGGCTTTCTCGAACGCTCGGAGCGCCGGGGGCAACGCGCGTTGTGAACGCGCGCTGATCGCGGTGTTCGTGCTCCTCGCCGTGGCCACCCCCGGTGAAGCGCAGGCCTACCTGGACCCCGCCACCGGCGGCGCCTTCTTCCAGGTCATTCTGGCGACGATCGTCGGCGGCCTCTTCGCCCTCAAGATGTACGGGCGCAGGTTGAAGGCCTTCTTCACCGGCCGACCCTTGGAGGGGAAACCGCAGGAGAAGAAAGGTCCGCCCCCGACGAACGAAGGAAGTTCAAGCTGAATTTTCACTGGGTCCGACCAGTAGAAATTCTGTGAACTACCGCTCTTGATCGGCTAGGCCGTGAGATCCAGGCGGGGGATCGGGATCGTTCTCGCCGGGCTGATGGTCGCGGTTCTTCCGGGTCGGCGCGCTGAGCGGGGAGGTGCGACGGGTAGCCCGTGGCCGTTCGAACCGCCTGTGATCGACAACGGTTTTCCCTTGCGTCCTGGCCCGGCTTTTCTGGTGCCAGACTCGAAGTTTCGGTGTGCAATCGGCTCGGTAGAGGGGAGGGCGCGATGGTCCGGCACGTATTCTTGTGGAAGGTGGCGCCGGGGGCCAACCCGGATGAAGTGATCGAAATCCTGAACGCGCTGCCCGAGAACGTCCACGGGGTTCGCAGCTGGTCGCTGGGTCGGCATTCCGGTGCACCCGGGGCTTCTGGCGGGATCTGGGATTACGGGCTCGTCTGCGACTTCGATTCGTTCGAAGCGCTCCAGAGCTATTCCGAACACCCGTTCCACCTGGAGGTGATCGAGCGCCTGCTTCCGATGTTTTCCGATCGGGCGGTTTGCGATTTCGAGTTTTCGGGATAGAGCAGGGCAGGGAAGGGCGCGATCACAGACCCGCGACAAAACGGCCCAGGGTTTCGCCGATCAGCGTCGAGTTTTCGGCGTGACGTCTTGGCCGCCATCGACGCAGCATAGAAGAGACCGAAGGCGATCCTTCGTGACTTGCCCAGGACTCATGAGCTTCCTGGATAGAGTAAGGTGAGAACCAGCTGTAAAACAGGATTGGAGAGAACATGGAGAGCGAAAACAAGTGCCCGGCGTTGGGGGGGACTCACAGACATACAGCGGTCGGGACCACTTCGAACCAACACTGGTGGCCGAATCAGTTGAACCTGGAGATTCTCCACCAGAACTCTCCCCTGTCAGATCCTATGGGCAAGGACTTCAACTACGCTGAGGAGTTCAAGGCACTTGACCTGGATGCCCTGAAGGGGGACGTCGATGAGTTGATGACGACGTCCCAAGAATGGTGGCCGGCCGACTACGGCCACTATGGGCCGCTGTTCATTCGGATGGCCTGGCACAGCTCAGGCACCTACCGAATCCATGACGGCCGCGGCGGTGCAGCCTCTGGCACACAACGCTTTGCGCCCCTCAACAGTTGGCCAGACAACGTGAGCCTCGACAAGGCGCGCAGGTTGCTCTGGCCGATCAAGCAAAAGTACGGCCGGAAAATCTCTTGGGCCGACCTGATGGTCTTCACCGGTAACTGTGCGCTGGAGTCGATGGGCTTCAAGACGTTCGGTTTCGCTGGTGGACGCGAGGACGTATGGGAGCCCGAAGAGGACATTTATTGGGGGCCTGAGGACACTTGGCTTGGAGACGAACGCTACAGCGGAAACCGGGACCTCGAGAAGCCGCTCGGCGCCGTCCAGATGGGCCTGATTTACGTGAATCCAGAGGGGCCGAACGGCAACCCGGATCCGCTCGCTGCCGCAACGGACATTCGAGAAACCTTCGGCCGCATGGCGATGAATGACGAGGAGACGGTTGCGCTCATTGCTGGCGGACACACGTTCGGAAAAGCACATGGTGCCGCCGACGCAGACGAGTACGTCGGCCCCGAACCAGAGAGTGCCCCCCTCGCGGAGCAGGGCCTGGGCTGGAAGAACAGCTTTGGCAGTGGCAATGCCGACGATACGATCACCAGCGGGTTGGAGGGCGCATGGACCACCGATCCGGTGAAGTGGGACAACAATTTTTTCGACAACCTGTTCGGCTATGAGTGGGAGCCGGTGAAGAGCCCTGCTGGGGCGACGCAGTGGGCCCCGACGGATGCATCTGCAGTGGGCACCGTGCCGGATGCTCACGATCCGTCGAAGAAGCACGCCCCGATGATGTTTACGACGGACCTCGCGCTGAGGATGGACCCGATCTATGCGCCGATTTCGAAGCGCTTCCACCAGAACCCGGAGGAGCTCGCAGATGCCTTCGCCAGGGCGTGGTACAAGCTGACGCACCGCGACATGGGGCCGCGCACGCGCTGTCTCGGCCCCTGGGTTCCCGCGCAGCCACAGCTATGGCAAGACCCGGTCCCCGACGTCACTCATGAATTGGTTGGAGAGCAAGATGTCGCTGACCTGAAGGGCAAGATACTCGCATCAGGATTGTCCATCTCCCAATTGGTCTCGACGGCCTGGGCGTCGGCGGCAACGTTCCGCGGCACCGATAAGCGCGGTGGGGCAAATGGGGCGCGCATCCGACTCGCGCCGCAGAAGGATTGGGAGGTGAACAACCCGGCCGAACTGAGGAAGGTGCTGCAGACACTGGAGGAGATCCAAACAGAATTCAACCGCTCACGGTCCAATGGGAAGGTGGTCTCTCTCGCTGACCTGATCGTTCTAGGCGGCTGCGCAGCCGTCGAGCGAGCGGCGAAGAACGCCGGTCACGACGTGCAGGTTTCCTTCTTTCCGGGGCGCACCGACGCGTCGCAGGAGCAAACCGACGTGGTCTCGTTCGCCGTGCTCGAACCCACCGCGGACGGGTTCCGCAACCACTTCGGAGCCGGAAACCGGCGATCGGCGGAGGAACTGCTGGTGGATCGGGCGCACATGCTGACGTTGACCGCTCCGGAGATGACGGTTCTCCTCGGTGGAATCCGCGTGCTGAACGCAAACGCCGGGCAGTCCGAACTCGGCGTCTTCACCAAGCGGCCAGAGACATTGACCAATGATTTCTTTGTGAACCTGCTCAACATGAACACGAAGTGGCAGGTGTCTTCGAAATGCGAGCATATGTTCGAGGGACACGATCGTGCGACGGGCGAACTGAAGTGGACCGGCACCGCCGTGGACCTCCTTTTCGGTTCGAACTCCCAGCTCCGAGCCGTCGCGGAAGTCTATGCATGTGACGATTCGCAGGCGGCGTTTGTGGGTGATTTTGTGGCTGCGTGGGAGAAGGTGATGAATCTTGACCGTTTCGACCTGGCGTGATCTCAGCGGAATGGTGAGGACTCGCAACGAGGCCAAGAGTCAATAGAACCGCCTGTGTTTTCTGGCCGGCCTCTCCATTTTGGTTCCGACCCGTGCCAGAGATGGGTTTCTATACCCGAATTAGGTCAGTGCTCTCAGGATTTCGAGATTCTTCCAGCCAGATTGGGGGGTTCGCCCCTTAGCGCACCTCAATTCGAGAGGCCGCTAGTGACCGCTCGTCGGGAAAACGAAGCTCGAACTCCCTATTCTCTGGAACGGAGAGAACGGAAGCGTGCGGATCCTGCTCGGGTGTTTTTTCGCTGCGGCGAGTCTCCTTTATACAACGACCTCCAGCGCCGCTGTCTACGAGGCTGCTGGTGACCGAATTCTTCGCAACGGAGAGGAGGTCCGATTCTTCGGGGTCAACTGGTTCGGGGCCGAGACCCAGGACCATGTGGTTCACGGGCTCTGGAGCCGCAACTACGAAGACATGATCGGGCAGATCGTATCGCTCGGGTTCAATGCGGTTCGGCTGCCCTTCTGCCCGATCACTCTGGACAATGTTCCCCCTACCTCGATCAATACCGCCGCGAATCCCACACTCGAGGGACTGGGCTCCCTCGCCGTTCTGGACGAGATCGTACGCGCACTCGACGCAGCGGGTGTCCACATCCTATTCGACCATCACCGCCCCGATTGCAACGCCATTTCCGACTTGCCTACGATCTCGGGTTACACGCAGGCGGACTGGATCGGGGACCTGGTCTTCATCGCGCTTCGATACCGCGAAGTCGACCACTTCATGGGGATCGACCTGAAGAATGAGCCACACGGACAGGCAACCTGGGGCACCGGCAACTCCACGACCGACTGGAACGTGGCGGCGGAGACGGCCGCGTCCGCCGTGCTTGCCGCAAACCCCGATATCTTGATCTTTGTGGAGGGAATCGGCGAAAACCCAACCTGCTCCTCTTCGACTCAGCACTGGTGGGGCGGGAATCTCGAACCTTGGCTCTGTGCGCCGCTCGATATTCCGGCAGACAAACTCGTCTTTTCGCCTCACGTGTATGGACCGGACGTGTTCGAGCAACCCTACTTCGATGCGCCTGATTTTCCGGCCAATATGTCCGCGATCTGGACCACGCACTTCGGGTTCCTGTCAGATCTCGGCCGCGTCGTAGCCCCGGGCGAATTCGGTGGCCGGTATGGGCACGGTGGGTTGGCGAGTGACGTCCTCTGGCAGGATACCTTCATCGACTACCTGATCGAGAAGCAGGTCTGCCACTTCTTCTACTGGAGTTGGAATCCCAACTCGGGCGACACGGGCGGCATCCTGCGGGACGACTGGTCGACCGTCTGGCAGGACAAGGTCGATAATCTGGGCCGGCTGATGACCGCGTGCGAAGCAGCGGACGCCGGCCCACTGCCCGTTCCTGTCAGCTCCAGCAGATCGCTCGGGCTCCTCGCGACGTTGGTTGGCCTGCTCGGGATGGGGAGCACACCAGGGCTCCGGGCGGGGCGATGCCGGTGTCGTGATTCAACCCGAGCACCGGATGCGGAAGGGAACGTCGCTATAGTTGATCTTCAGGAGCGTGGCTGACCCGTGTTTTCGGTCAGCGTGGGGAATGCGCGCCCGCCACATGGAGTTTCCGATTGCTGGGCCATCGGATCGTTTCGTCCGTTCTACTCGCGCTGGGGATCGCCGCGACGCTGACGCTCTTCGAACCCCTGAAGAGCGCAATCGCGAACTGGGACGAGATTACGCTCGGATTCAAGGGGTTGTTCCGGCACCTGGTAGCCCCCTTCCTGTGGACGGCTCTTGGACTCGGCGCTGCGTCGGCCCTGTGCACCCTCCTGCTGGGTGCGCGCGCTGTTGCGTTCATTGCGGCGCTTCTCATTTGCCTCGTCGTGCAGGCGAACTTCTTCGTCTGGGATTACGGCCAGTTCGACGGTAGTCCGATCGACTGGAGCGCCTCCTTTGCGCTCGGCCTGATGGACGCTGCATTCTGGGCAGCGGTGCTCGCACTGAGCCTTTTCAAGCCTGAGAGCTTCGCGAATCGCGCTTCAGGGATCTGGATGATCGCGCTCCTCTTCCAGGTGTTGAGTCTCGGAAACGTCTACCTCCAGGCCGCTCCCCTCGCCCACAAGACGGACGCCGTCGCGGCTACCGGACACACATCCAATTCATTGAAACCTGAGGAGGACCTGTTCTCCTTCGCGAGGAATCGCAACGTTTTTGTCATCGTGTTGGACACCTTCCAATCGGATTTCTTCCCCGAACTGCTGCGCGACCCGGAATTT
>Ga0310342_100001475_pt1 | contig 14615 bp, 12 predicted proteins | sample S15DNA20500_MG_FD_206155 | JGI IMG/M metagenome (GOLD analysis project Ga0310342, IMG submission 206155) | Marine microbial communities from station ALOHA, North Pacific Subtropical Gyre - S1503-DNA-20-500_MG | ecosystem: Environmental > Aquatic > Marine > Oceanic | place: Pacific Ocean: North... | reverse complement strand
CCACTCAAGCGGGCCTTCGGCCGCGTCGGCGGCAAGCGGGTACGCATACGTCGCATGCAGCGGGGCGTCGGGCAGGTCGGCCCGAACGATCGCGAACGTGTCAGCGATCGGGTAGCGCATGATGCTCGAGATGCGGATTTCGTCGATCTCGCCTTCGAAGCTTCCCCAGTGGATAAAGCGCGGGAGCTCCTGCGAATGGAGAAAGCCGCCGACGTGAAAGGGAATGTCGTTGTGCGTCGCGTCATTGATGACCGAACGTCCGCTCGGTTTGGTCATTTTCCAGATGAGCTTGCCGTCAAGGAACAAGAAATGACCTTGGTCGGCGTAACGAAACTGCCAGGCAACGTGATGCCAGTTTTCGTCCTTGATCGTGGCCGGGCGCACGCCCGTATCGGCGCCCGGCTTGTAATACGGAGCGATCGCATTGACATCGTTGTCGGCACAGCGGTGCATTGATCCGATGAATCGGGCCATCGGGGCCAGTCCCTTTTCCACCCGCGAGGTGTGCAAGGCAAAATGGCTGCCGCCCCGCACGCCGTTCGGCATGCTGAAGCCTTCCTCGTCGGAGCCGCAGATGTTGGCGTAGGTATTGCCCCCTTCCTTGCCGCGCGGGCCGGTGTAACGCACCCAGGCCTCAATCGTCCACGCTGCGGTACAGGTGCGAAGCTGGAGCTTGTCGTTGTTGGTCGGTCCGATCAGGATGTTGGCATCATCATCACGCCGTTTGAAGCGGGCAGTGGCCCCAAATCCCGGTCGGGTTCCCCACAACGCTTTTTTATGGGCCCGCAGAGTCAACGCAGTATCACCACAGGCGTCATAGCTCTGTTCACCTTTTCCCTCGTCAAAGTGATAGAGAACCACGGTGTGTTCATCCGGCTCGAAAGGCCTGCTAAAGTCGGCAGATTTCGGCCCCTCCTCTCCCTGCGCGTTTGCAAGGCTAACTGCCACAACGAGCACCATCCAACCGACAAGGTTCACCGTCTTCATACCTACTGCCACCTGTTTAGCTGACATCCCCGCTTGATCGACTATTCCCATATCACGTATACCCCGACCTAGTGTGCTAGTCAATTTGTCCGCCGCAATTATCTTGACTTATACATCTGTTGACAATTTTCACTAATTGATGTGCGTTGTAGTAGTTAAAGATAAGGAATATCAATTGGTTTCACAAGACAGTCACGTATCGAGTTGTCAAAATGCACTTCTTGACGATTTGCCAACAACGAACAGGGCATGTTGATGCCAATTAACATGTCCGTTCTGGAATATGTCAGTGCGGACGTTGCGCTAATATAAACACGTATTGGTTAACATGCGACAGCTTCAACGCGATCCCTGGTCACGACTCACCGACAGCAGCCATGGTGCGTTGAAGTGCTTTAGCCCACAGCGGTCGTTCGTCGGACCAGAAAACGATCAGCAGTATCCCGCCAATGGTGGCATCCACACAACCGTGGCTCCGTTGATGAAGCGATCGCAACCGAACCAGCACAAACGATGACCGACATTATGTACGAGGCATCTCGTACAATGAGCGAACCGTCTTTTCTGAAAACAGAAGCCCGCTCTGCAGTCTTGTACCCTACGAGAATCCGCAAAAGGAGCCAACCGCGGAGCTTTCTACGGGCTCACCTACGGCGAGAGGGACTTGGTAACCAAGTCCCTCTCCAGTTTCCTAAACGGAATTCTCAGACAACGAGTGTTAATCCGAGATTTCCCAGATGGATTCTGTTCTGATCGCACCGGCGGTCAGTTGACTCGATGATCGTCATCAGGTGGTCCGTCAAACGGAGCGCGGCCTCATCGCCACGGTCATCTGGTCGAACCGCGTTGGAGTGTACTTCCTCTAAATCCATCAGGAGTTGGATGGCCTCATCGCGAATCCTGGCGAATTCGCCGCGTTGAAACTGCGGGCATTGGGACCACAAGTCGCGCTCATCCCAGCCGCAAAACGCGTCGTAGCGCGGCGGCTGTGGAATCACCGTCCCGAGCACGCGGGCCCGCAGTTCGGCGAGCCATCGGCGGGCCTCGTCCGCCTTGGATCCCTCGCCCGATTTGCACAGAGCTTCGATCCGTCGCAAGTACCGATAGTCCTCAATTCCCTCGCGCCGCGCCTCCCACCCCACAGAAGAGACCGGGCCGAACCGGCTGGGCTGGACCCGTACGAACGTCGGCTCCCAGGCCTGGGCCATGACGCTTCCCCAAGTGAATGTCTCGCCGTAGCACCAGATAAAGTTGCCTTCGAGCCCCGTCGCCCAGGTGTAGATGCCGGCGTGGTATCGACTCCAGGTCGGATTCGTCCCACGGTGGACGCAATCATATTCCCACAGTTGGGCGTTGTGCGAAGCGGCCATTGTTTTGAAATGCTCGTACAACTGCGGCGATTTGGGAAACTCGTTGTGCACGATCCATACGTCGAGGTGCTTGCCCCAGATCTCAACCCCCTTGCGGCTGATCGCCGTCGCGGTCCGCAGGGCAGCACGGAAGTTGTGGCGCTGGTTGAAGTGCTTTATCAGGCCCTGATCCCAGGGAGCCGATCCGGGTTCGTCGTGACCGTACTGGACGGGGTCCGGCCAGCCCCGCTTCTCTACTTCCGCACGGAACTCAGCGGCATATCGCTTGGACTGCTGGGGACCGAAATGAGGGGCCCCGAGCCACAGGAAAGGGATGTCACGGTGGAGCAGACCGGCCTCGATCATCATTTCCACCTGTTTTGTACACTTCCTACCTTCCAGGGTGACGTGGCCCTGCTCGTCCCAGATACTCTCGCCCGCATAGAAGCCGATGCTGGTATGGCCATGACGGGCCATGTCGCGATAGTAGGCCATCATCATGGCATCCGTAAGGTACTGCGGAGGATACTTCTCCCTGCCGTCGACCAGGCCTCGAAACCACGCCCCGTAAGCAACGTCGGCCCGGGGGAGCTTGATGGGAAGAACCTCGACGGTGAACGGCACGATTATCCGCCGAAGGTTCTCGTATCGCCGGTTCGTTTCGCCTTGGGGCGCTGAATTGTCCGCCAGCAGCAATTCCGCTTGGCCCTCGTACTTTCCGGAGCCCGTCCCCTTCGGCACATTGACATTGATCCAGAAGAAAGCATTGCGGCCGGGCTCGACGGTAAGGTTTGGAGTCGGGTGCATGAAGTACGGGATGCCGAGTTTGCCCAACAATTTAGGTTGTGGTTTGTCAACGGGGTGGCCGGGGATGCCGCGCAGGTTACCGGGATAATAGGTAGCCATCCTGTGCTGGGGGTACACACCTGGCTGGGCTGGTACACCACTGACCGTGGTTTCAAAAAAGGGATTAACGACCCTGACCGTGGCATAGTCGAATTTGCGCAGTCCCCAGACCGCCAGCAACAGCGGTTCGTCCTCGCCTGCGGGCGTGCGGATCAGGGGCTTGCGGCCCAGATCCTCAGCGGTTGGGGCAACGTTGGTATAGAAATTCGCGGTCGGATTCGCCCAGTAGATGATGAAGCCCTGATCCTGTTGCTCTTGCGTCGGTTTCGGTTCCGGAACCTGGGGGATGAGGCTCTTAAGGAACTGCTCCTGTTCCTTGCTTAGCACCAAAGGCTCGTCGGTCGCCCGCAGGTCAACTGTTGGGGCGCACACCATTATCGTGAGGACCACTGCGATCGTTCGAACCATGTTTCGTCTCATTGCCTTGTCCGTTTGTAGGTGTGATCGCCCGACGCCGTTGGTGGGGCCCCTTCGTAGACCCTCTCAATATCTGCGATCAAAGCAACACATACAAGTCTGGGGCAACTCCGCACCGTGTGAACGGAGGGTGATGTTGACGAACGCACCTGACCTGGACGTTGGGAGGTAGCTCGCGGACGGCCGAGACTGGTTAGCCCGCGATTGGCGCAAGAGAGTGACCGCCGAGAAACTGTTCCATCGGATCGGTAATCCGGTGACAACGGACCATGGCACTATAAATGTCATCTCCCAGGTCGTTCCGCACCGTTAACTTCGCTTCACCCGTCCCTCCATCTCGACGCCGCTTGGCTTCCACCGCCAGTTGAAGATCCTGGCGGGCGATATCACGCAGCAGGTTCATCTCTTCTTGATCAAAAAGCTGCTCAATGACCAGGAAGCCATTTTCGTGATACTGCGCCAGCTGTTCTGCTGAAACCGGGAAATGTTCGGTCATTTTCTTTCTTGCCGTAGTTCAGTCAATCCGTCCAGCCAGTGGTCCAAGACCCGCTACTGGCTGATTACGATTTCTTGGAATTCTTCGGTTTCTTCGGCTGATTTTTCTTCCGCGAATTCGGCCAGGGTCGCGCGTGGGCGTGAAGAGCGAATGCTTCCCATTGCTCTGAGAGTTGCTTCACGAGCCCCGGTTTTTCCGCAGCGAGATTATTGAGCTCGCTGCGGTCTTGCTCCAAGTTATACAACTCCCAGTTGTCATTTTTCCCTGGACGTTGCCCCCCTTTGCGAACCAGTTTCCAGTCTCCAACGCGGATCGCGCAGTTTCCTTCATGCTCCCAGAAGATCAATTCGCGTTCAATTTTTTTCCCTGCAAAAACGGAAACCAGGCTGCGTCCTTCCAGCGATCTGATCGTTTGACCCTTGTATTATTTCGGATACTTCGCTCTGGCAACATCGACGCAGGTGGCCATGATGTCGATTAGGTGGCCTGGCTGTCGACGCAATTGGTTCGTGCCGAAATTCCAGCTGGCCAGTGAACCACCAGCGGCGTGGAGATTCCACCTTCGTGCACCCAGTGCTTGTATTCGCGAAAAGGAGTGTTGGAGACATTGGCCCACGGTTGGTCGTAACCGATGGCACTGGTTGCCGGCCCAGGCATGACATGTCCGGTCAAAACAGGCAGCCCAGCTCGTGTAAACCTTGGAGTCATCAATGTTTGCAATTCGTCTTTGGCCATCGGTGCCCGTGGCTTAAGATTTTTTCCGTCATTCTTTCGCAAGCCATATTTCTCCGCGCAACCTCCATTATCCTGCATATAAAAGACAAGCGTGTTCTCGAACTGCCCTCGTCGTTTTAATTCGTCTGTGATCCGTCCGATTCCCTGGTCCATGGAGTCGACCATCGCCGCGTAGACTTCCATGCAACGCACGCGCCACTCCTTCTCAGTTTCGTTTTCCCAACCTGCATTGGCAGCAGGGGACATCTTACAGTTTTCATTGATCAATCCGATCGATCTCGTTTTGTTGTAGCGAACTTCGCGAATCGCATCCCATCCTGCGTCGTAGACACCACGATACTTGGCGATGTCTTTTTCAAGAGCATGCATCGGCCAGTGAGCTGCCGTGTAAGCAACGTACATAAAGAACGGCTTCTGGGTAGCGTGCTCGTGAATGTACTTTACCGCGTTGTCGGAAATCGCGTCGGTGTAGTAATAGGTCTCTGGCTGATACTTCGTGTCGTTGTCGGGAGTGATGTAGGTGTTGTTTCGAGTCAAACTGTTGGGATCAAAAAACTACCCGCACCATGGATCGTTCCGTAAAATCGGTCAAACCCGCGTTGCAGTGGCCAGTTATCCTTCGGTGGTGAGGTGAGATTATTGGCCAGGTAAGGAGTGACGTGCCACTTTCCTGACATGTAAGTCGAATAACCAGAAGTTTTCAATACTTCGGCAATCGTCATACATTTGCGATTCAACTGGCCGCGGTAACCTTCAACCTGGCGATCGTTCATCATGTGGCCCACACCAGCTTGATGCGGATAGAGCCCGGTCAGCAAACAGGCTCGGGTCGGACAGCAGCGGGCAGTATTGTAGAACTGAGTAAAACGAAGCCCGTTGGCAGCCAGCGAGTCCAAGGCGGGTGTCTTGATTTCACCACCGTAACAACCAATGTCAGAGTAGCCCATGTCATCCGCCAGGATCACAATAATATTGGGCCGTTGAGACGGCTCTGCGCCACTCACGGCAGGACCAAGAACGGTGCCGAACAGGACTAGCGAATACGCAAATATTGAATTCTTCATGGGAGTCACTTTCTAGAAAATGCGAGGCCGATCGATTAATTCGTCTGTTTTTTTTCTTTTTTTCCGCTGAACTTGCTTCTGGAACGTTCATTGCGGGTAACCACTTGGCATGTTCGACGATCTGGGACTGGTGTTTGGCCTCACCAGCCAGATTCGTCCATTCGTGTGGATCATTGCGATGATCGTAAAGCTCTTGGGTACCGTCTGCATAGCGGATATAGCGCCAATGTTCGCTGCGGACGGCGTGGTTATTTCGTTTGTAAGTCGTGATCGCCGGTCGGTTCCAGGCTGCCTGGGAATCTTTCAACAAGGGTCCAAGACTGGTCCCTTCCAGACCCTCGCGCGGTGGTAGTCCACACAATTGCAACAACGTCGGGTAAAGGTGCAACAGTTCTACGGGTCGCCTGCAACGCTGCCCCCGCTGGCCACCAGGCAAGGAGATGATCAGCGGCACGCGCGTACTCGACTCCCACAGCGACTGCTTTGCCCACCGCTGACATGGCAAAACGGTTGGCGTGCTGTCGTACGAAATCGATTACTTTGCTGAGTGTATTCGCAGTGATCGTGTGCCAGAGGTCGTCACGCCTGCTGAAGCTGCACGAGCAGTGATCGTGATGGAAGCTGCTGAACGATCGGCGCTCATTGGCCAACCCGTCTCTCTTGACCATGACGATCTGTTGGGTGCATGAGTTCGCGGAGGTAAGGGAGAACACGTTGGCCGTTCAGCGGTCCTTCACAGGCCGACTTTGTCCTGCGCAGGTCCGGCAAGTAGTTGGACCATACTCGTTTTTCTCAGGGAACGGTTTTTTAGCAGATCAATGATCTTTAACGTGTTGGCCGACGATCCCCTTGATTTGTCTGAGTTGTGGGTAACCAGACAGGTAAACATCATCGTCTGAAAAAGCCATCCGGCCACCCTGTCGAAGTTTTCCGACCACTTGGATCGAACCATCCTCGGGGTGAATGCGGACAAGATGTCCATTGGTAAGGTTGCGAGAATTTTCAAAGTCCATCATGGTCCAAATGTGGCGATCGGGACCCAGTCGAAAGTCAAAGTTTTCTTTTTGATTCGATCCCAATTGAATTGGCAACGGAAAGGGAAGTGAGTTGCGAAACATGACTTTCCCCGTGGTCACATCCAGACCCCAAAGAATGCTAGATTCAGATTGACCCATTGGTTGAGTCCAGCCTACAACTCGTTGTCCTACCGCAGCCAACGGGCCTGGGCCGATCACGTTCAGTACGGGTTTATCCTGCCGGATGATGGTTCCTGTTACCGTATCAAATATAAACAGAGCTCCTTCTTTGGGGGTTGGCTTTTTAAGGATCTCGTCTTGTTTGCGACGCGCTGAAATCACGATGTATCTGTTTTCGTCTGCCGCTGTCATATGGGTGATTTGGAAATTGCTAAGTGGCTTCCAAAACCCACCGCTGGTTTCCGTGGCTGGATCCCACCAGCCAAAGCCACCACCAGAGCCGTTGCGGTACCAGCGGCCACCAAAATAGGCCTTGTCGTCAGCACCCCAAGCACCGGCATACATCTTATGCGCGCCGGTATCTTCCATCAGCAGTGTCAGTAATCGAGGGTTACTGTCGGGATGTTTTTCTGCCAGAGCTGGCGGGCTCACAGGACTACTTCGACCAATCTTCCCGGCGTTCCAAGGTTGATCAAGGTCGTAAACATAGACCGGTGAAGATGGATAGCCGCTCATGTAAACTTTGCCATTCTTGGGGTCCATGGCGGTCGCATAGTGACTGAGTTTAATTTTACCGAGATGTTTGGCGGTTTGCGTGCGAGGATCGTAAATAAAGTTTCCCTCGTAGTCTCCAGCAGTTCCGAGAAGACGGCCGTCCGGCAATTCAAGCAGTCGATGAATGGGTTGAGGATGGGGTTCGATTTGAAACCGATAACGTTTCCAGCCGAGCTGTTGAGGTGTTGTTTCGGTGCGCGGCTGATCAGGTGTTTTGGCTTCTGGTGACCTTGCCCATATCTCCGCCTGTCCCTCGCTGGTGGGAACTGCGTTTTTGAGAAACAACTCGGGACGCGGAGGTAACGCCGACATTTGGGGGCCATCGTGATAGGCTGCTTCGGGAGGTGGATTCTCTTCGGATTCGGTTTTCAGCAGTTCACCATCCTTTAGCCAGCCGAACACTTTATCCTGAGTTTCTCCCAAAACACGGTGGGCACGCACTTGGATGAGCATGCGGCCGTCCTTGCGGTTTGGCCAAAGGTAGATGATTCCTTGATTATCGGTGGTCAAAAGAACTTTTGATTCTTGTTTCAGCTTGTCATGGGCAACGAGGTACCAGGGTAGTTTGCCACTGGCAACATAGATAAAACGATCGTCGGCCGCACAGAAATAACCGAAGCAGTCGTTGGGCGCATGGCTGGGACCGATCGCACCATAGTCGTTTACCTGAAGTGTATCGGGGTCAATTTGCACAGCACTGGCGGCCATACTGGGATGAAATCCTGCCATGCACAGCCACCCGTCGGTGCCCAGGACCATGGGGTGGACGCCGCCTTTGAGTGTGACGGGTATTTCAGCCACCCGCATGTGTAGTTGGTTGGTGGCCGGATCATACATACAAAGTTGTTGTGAATATTCGTTGTGCGACTCGGATGTGACTGGAGCAATAACTGAAAAAAACAGCTTGCCATTGGGTGCGACAACGGTTGCGTTTTCCCAGACCAAATGCCAGTTGATGTATTCGGTGTGTTTGATCGTTTTGATCGAATTGTTTCCGAAATCAACGACCACGATCCAACTGTCACGGAGCGTATTGTCGTAGTACAACAGAATCAGATCACAACTTTTTCCGTCTGGATTGGGCGCCCACATGGGTTGGCCGACACGGATGGTGCGGACCGGGGTAACTGGCAACACCCTGGCTTCAAGTCGTGGGGCGTTTTGCATCATCTTGCGCAGTTCATCCTGCGCCGATGCAATGTGCCCAAGTACGAAAAAACATAACAGGCTGGCAAAGAAGATTTTCATTGGGAGTCGGTTCCCGTTTTATTTGAGTCGGGCAGCTGAACGTCGCCAGGATACGTAACGGAAAGTGGTGATCCGAATCGTCTTCAAGAGTATGTGTCAAAAGGTGACGAAATTCTTGTCAACAACTAGAAACACAGCAATGTCTGGCTTCAGCAGGCCTAAAAGCATCCTATTGCATATCTTGTCACAGTACGAAGCATTGAGTACAAATAACAGCCGGTTTTCACAATTTTGTGTCGGTGATCGCTGAAGTCGTCAACCCAGTTTTGGAGATTGCAACCATGAATAGCGTAGCGATTCGCATTCAATTTTCCTGTTACCTGGCCCTTGCCATTTCTTGTCCAATGGTTTCGCTGGACCAGGGTTCCTTGCAGGCGGCTGAGCCGATTGACATAGGTGATCGTTTGGAACTGTTTGTTGATGATTTTTTGATTGCCCAAATGGACGGTACCCAACGGCGATTGCACCAGCCGACGCCGCGCAACATCGCCGTCGCTTGTGATCAGCCCTGGGAAGGTAACGGTGTCGGCTACGTCACCGTGATTCCCGACGACGATGTGTATCGGATGTATTTTCGCGGCGTGAACACAAAATGGGCACCTGGAAAAATCATTAATACCCGACAAGTGGTATGCTACGCGGAGAGCACCGACGGTATTCACTGGACCAAGCCCAAGCTTGGATTATTTGAACACGAAGGCTCAAAAGAGAATAACATTGTTTGGATTGGAAAGGGTGTCCATAATTTTGCACCGTTCAAAGATACCAATCCTGATTGTAAACCTGACGAACAATTTAAAGCCGTGGGGGGCGGGCCCTTGTACGCTTTCACGTCGCCCGATGGGATTCACTGGTCGCAAGTTTCCGAAGAACCGATCATCACCCACGGTGCGTTTGATTCACAGAACCTTGTTTTTTGGGATCCCAATCAGGGCGAATATCGGGACTATCACCGTGGCTTCCGGGATGGCCGTGATATTTTGACAGCGTCTTCAAAAGATTTCAGAGACTGGACGCAACCAGTGTTTTTGGAGTATGTGCCCAGCCGGATGTATCAACTCTACACCAACCAGATCACGCTTTACCATCGCGCCCCGCACATTTACCTTGGTTTTCCTACGCGATACTATGACCGGGGATGGACGCCGTCAACGGACGAATTGCCACAAGTCGAGCATCGAAAACTTCGAGCGGAAACGAGCCCTCGTGAAGGGAGTGCTCTGACTGATGGATTGTTCATGTCCAGTCGTGATGGAAAAACGTTTGAAATCTGGCCGGAAGCGTTTGTCCGTCCCGGTCCCCAACGCCCTGGTACCTGGTTCTATTGCGACCATTATCAAAACTGGGGATTGGTCGAAACTGAGTCCGATCAACCAGGCGCACCGCCAGAACTTTCGATTTACCTGACCGAAAATACGGCGAACACGACCGACGTGGGTTACATTCGTCGATATTCGTTGCGACTGGACGGATTTGTGTCGATTTCAGCCCGTGCCAGCGGAGGTGAATGTGTGACCAAGCCAATTCGCTTTCAAGGCAGTCGCCTGTTGATGAATTTTTCAACATCTGTGGCCGGTGGGATCCGAATTGAAATTCAAGCTGCCGATGGCAAGCCGATTCCCGGTTATTCCCTTGATGATGCGGTGGAAGCCTTTGGCGATCAACTGGATCGTCTGGCGATGTGGAAGCATGGTTCTGATGTCAGCCAACTGCAAGGAAAGACGGTTCGTTTGCGTTTCGAAATGAAAGACGCCGACCTTTACTCGATTCAATTCCGTGAATAAGCGGACCACCGGCTGCCGAAGTCCAAACAAGGCGGGGCAAGCGTCGCTGTGGAAAGCGTGATGCGGGCGTCGACCTGCTGATCCACCGGCGCCCACATTCGAGGTCCGATAAACCGGCTGTCCGGTCATCGCAGGTTTTCGAACTACCTCTGGCTCCAACTAACGAGGATGCCGGCCAATAAGCTGCAAACGGCAGTGGCAGGCATGATCATAAACGGTGAGAATTCAGGCGTTTCTATAAAATACCCTACGATCGTTTTCCAATGAGCAAAAAATAGACCTGCCCAAACACCCACGAGGATGGCTGCCCATGCTCCCCGTGGTGTACTGAATTTTACAAAGAAGGCCAAGACAAACAGTGAAAACAGAGGTACTACAAAGAACGGAGTAATCCTCAGGGTGATTCCCAATAAATTTGCCTCGGGATGGATCCGCTGGACTAAAAAGTTTGAATAGCTCAGAGCAACGGAAAGGATGCCAATGCAAAAACTGGTCCACCTGGCCCGAACCATGAAGCGAACGTCGTCGGTTGCCAGACCCCGGGCAAAAAAGTTCTTGAAGTCGGTCATCAAAACCGAACCGATGGCACTGATGCCCGAATCCAGACTGGACATGGCAGCGGCAAATAAGGCTGCGAGCAACAGGCCGGTAACCGGTTGAGGAAGAATCTCACCAATGAGGTGGGGAAACAGTTGATCGGCCTGCTGGGCGATCGTTTGCTCTGGATCGGCTAAATCTCCAGGGAATTGAATAAAGTATCCCAACAGTGCGAAGCCCAAAATAAAAAGGACAACCGTGATCGTAAAATCTCCGATCATGCTATTGCCCAAACTGCGCCGCGCTTCGCGTGCATCTCGCGTGCAGAGATACCGTTGGATGATCACCTGGTCGGAGGTTGCTGCGGTGACCCAAAACATGACGCCTCCCAGTATCGCGCTGGCCCGGGTCAAACGGGCTGCGAATGGATTCAGTGAATACCCATCGACGACAGGCCATTGGAGTGCAGCCAGTTGCTGGGACTCCCAATCGGGCCACCAGGAGAGTCCGCCACATCGGTAGGTGATGACTCCAATGGCCAAGATGGCACCCCCGAGTAAAATCACGAATTGAACAACGTCGGTGATCATCACGGCCCGTACGCCTCCCATCACCGTGTAAATCGTTCCTACCAACCCGACCAGCAACAGGACCATCGGCAGGGGAATGCCACTGATTGCCGCGACGGCTCCACCGCAAGTGAAGATGATAAAACCCATCCAGAAACAACGTGTCAGAATGAATAGAACAGCGGCCGTTTGGCGAATTCCCATTCCAAAATGTTCGTGAAGCAATTCGTAACCCGAGGTCACCTTGTGCGCCATGATTTTTGGAATCACAAAATATCCAATGATCATGAAGGAGATGGGGAAGTGCAGCATACTCCACATCAAGCCTGGACCGTTTTTAATCATCTCGCCCGGTGTTGTCAGGTAACTGATCGTGCTCAGCAAGGTAGCGGCAATGGACAATCCCACGACAAACGATCCCATGCCTCGACCAGCAACGAAATACTCTTCGCTGGAAATCTGCCGGTTCGAATGACGCAAGCCAATGCAAAGAACGAATACCGCATACAACGCGATGGCAACCAAATCGAAAGTTCCCAACTGGCCCAAGGTCAATTTCCCGCTAAAAAGGTTAAGTTCCCGCCAAGAATAACTGTCTCATTCAAACCAACAGGAATAAAGACTGGCGTTACGAAGTGTGAAACGCAGGCTGCCTGCCTTGCCGTGGGCGTTGGCCAGATCGCCCTGTTTCCAGGACACCTGGCCGGCGGGCAAATCACCCCGGATAACATCAGAAGTGGCCAACGTGTTGCCCTGTTCATCCAACACTTCAATCTCAAGTTACTGATAACTGATAGGGCGTCATTTCTTTTTCGCGGTGACCGCGCGATCGCTCACGCTGTCCGCTCCTACAAGGGTGATCCCGGTCACCTCGCCGGCAATCGTATTCCCCACGAAGCGATTGTGGTTTGAACTCCCGGACTCGATGAGGATGCCCGAGGGCCCGGGAATCTCAACGAGCTTCCCGGGCGTCGCCCCCGCCTTGATCATCGCGGGCGAGGGCAAGCCGCGGGAGGCGGAGGAGAAGACATTCGCGGAGATCGTGCAGAAGGACGCGTCTTCCAGCGAGATGTGAGCCGCCGCCCCGATTGCCGACTCGCTCGCCGAGTGAATCGAGTTCCCGGTGATGGATACGAGGTGTGTGCCGGCGTAGAGCTTGATGTTCTCCAGGGGAGACGAGAGCATCACGTTGCCTGCGATGACGATGTGCGCCCCGCCATATCCGCCTCCGTTTATACAGATCTGCACCGAGCGGTTTTGCCACAGGACGTTGTTGGCGATCACAAACGCGTTGGACGCACCGGCCGGGCCCGATTCCACTTTGCCGTGGATCGCCTCCACATAAACGCCATGGTACGGCTGACCGTGGGTTCCGTTGTCGTTGATGCGGTTGCCCCGGATGATCCAGCCTTCGATCCCCGCCCCGATGTGCACACCATGTTTCTGGTTGTAGTCGATGTGGCAGTTTTCGATGGTGCCGATTGCCGGTCGAACCTCGGCGGAGGATCCCTGGAGAAAGATGCCGGTTTCCTTGCACTCTGATACCCGCACATGCTCCATCGTGAGCCTGAGACCGGCAAAGACCCGGATGCCAGATCCCTTCTTCTGCTTCTTACCGTTGCCGTTGACCGAGAGTTGTGCGATCCGGCCGGAAGGCCAGCCCTGTTCCGTTCCCGAGCCCACGACGACGACGTCGTCGTGGGTTTCGTCCTGGAGGATCAGTTGGGTGGAGGACATGCCGGCGCCGACCAGGTTGACAACCCTGTCATGGCAGTGGACAGCCGCCCCGAGATGAAAGGACCCTGCCGAGAGTTCGACAGTGCCTCCACTGACAGCGAATGACTCGCCACTGTGTTCCGGCAGCGAGTCGATGGCGGCCTGAATCTCGACGTGATCATCCGTACCGTCGCAGACGTAGTCGGCCCTCGACTTGATCCGACTCGGTGCACCTGCTGCTGCGATGAAGAGGTTGCCCAGTCCAGGTTGCGGAGTACTTTGGCCGAGGCCCGGGGCCGAATCCGGGATTTCGGGTGCTGATATCACCGTGGCCGCAACGGGTGTTCCGGTCGAAGGTGCCGCAGATCCCGTTGCCGGGCCACAACCGGGTGTTGTCAGCAGCAGCAGGACAAGTACTGAGGCTTTCATGGTGACGACCTCTCTGGGATGAACTCGGATACGGGAACTGAAGACGTCGTGATTCCGGTTGCATGGTGCCAGCAGAAACACCGGCCGACATCATGATCTACTCGCGACAGTTTGGCATCTGCTACCTGGATGATGAAGGCACGAATTACTACGCGGATCTGAAAGTGAAACCATCGGAGGACGTGGAATTCGTGCAATGGCGAGATGGAGGACATTCTCACACCATCACCGTCGACAACAGGACTATTGATAACATATTTACAAACCCACTACCGGTATATTCTTCCGCCCATACTCCAACATCTTCGTGACCAGCTCCAGCACCACCTCCCGGAGAGTGACCGCTTAAAGCTGTCAAAAGAGGGTTGGAGGTACTACCCGGGTGAGCATCAGGCCTACCTATATTAGCAGCATCACCAATCCTACCAACACCAGATACTCCCATAACGTTTGTCCATTGAAAGTCGTTCGAGCCTATACCATGACCTGCTGATAGAGCAGCATTTGCTCCTGATCCGTATCTGACTACCCCGTGGGGTCAAAAAACTCGAACGAGCCATTTGCTACTGTATTCTCAGCAGTTGCAGGCGGGTATCGCAGGTAATCTCGGCCGCCGGCAGTCTCCTC
>Ga0310342_100001473_pt1 | contig 14630 bp, 10 predicted proteins | sample S15DNA20500_MG_FD_206155 | JGI IMG/M metagenome (GOLD analysis project Ga0310342, IMG submission 206155) | Marine microbial communities from station ALOHA, North Pacific Subtropical Gyre - S1503-DNA-20-500_MG | ecosystem: Environmental > Aquatic > Marine > Oceanic | place: Pacific Ocean: North... | reverse complement strand
TCGCCGAGGCCCGTTATTCCTGAGGTTCGGTCATTCGAAAAGGATCGAGCGCTTCTTGCAGTGTTTCTTCGGGAAGGATCTCTTGTTCCTGGCACAATTCGCGAATGGTTTGGCCAGACTCAAAAGCTTCTTTGGCAAGCTTGGAGGCTTTTTCGTATCCGATGTGAGGATTGAGGCTGGTCACCATCGATAAGCTCTGTTCCACAGCGGCTTCACAGGCTGCTGTATTAGCTTCTATTCCCTCCACACAGAAATCGACAAATGCATTGGTCGCACCGGTCAAGAGGTCGATGCTTTCGAGGGTTGTCTGCCCCATGACGGGCATCATGATGTTCAGCTGAAACTGGCCACCTGCCGCACCACTGAGTGCCACGGTTGCATCGTTGCCCATGACCCGGGCGGCAACTTGCATCATGCTTTCGCTCATCACGGGGTTTACTTTACCGGGCATAATAGAACTGCCAGGCTGGCGAGTGGGCAGTTGTAGTTCATAGAATCCACAGCGAGGGCCGGATCCTAACCAGCGGATGTTGTTGGCCACGTTAAAAAGCGTGGAAGCGATGACTCGCAGCTGACCATGGCATTCGACCAGGCCGTCACGCTGTGCATTGGCTTCAAAATGATCGGCTGCTTCGACAAAATCAATGCCGGTCTCTTGCTGAATCACTTTGCTCACACGAGCTCCAAATTCAGGGTGAGTGTTGATGCCAGAACCGACTGCGGTACCGCCCACGGGCAACTCCAGGACACTGTTGACAGCTCGCTGGCCACGCTCGACGGAAAGTTCCAACTGGCGGGCAAAGCCACCAATTTCCTGACCTAATCGTAAGGGGGTGGCATCCATTAAATGGGTGCGACCGATCTTGATGATCTGATCCCACTGAGTTGCCTTGTCTCGTAACGCATTAGCCAAACGCTGCAGTGCCGGGATAAGACGCTGACTCGTTTCCAAAGCCACGGCAACATGAATCGCGGTTGGAAAAGTGTCGTTGGTACTTTGCCCCATGTTAACGTGATCATTGGGATGGACTGCCTTGTCGGGGATAAATCGATCTCCTTGCAGGATCTCAATCGCTCGATTGGAAATCACCTCGTTGACGTTCATGTTGCTTGATGTGCCCGAACCCGTCTGGAATACGTCGACTGGAAACTGGGCGTCTAATTTGCCGTCAGCTACCTCACGGCAGGCAGCCAGCAGCGCCTCTACCTGGCTTTCATCCAACGGATTCTTACCGGATTTAGTCAGTTTCTCCAGGTCACGATTGGCGGTCGCACAAGCGAACTTGACCAGTCCCATGGCATGAATCAGTGCCGGGGCCAGCGACCAGCCTGAAATCGGAAAGTTGTCCACAGCGCGTTGCGTCTGCGCGCCGTAATATGCATCGGCAGGAACTTGTACATCACCCATTGAATCGCGTTCGGTACGAAAGTCAGTCATCTTCGTCATTTCTCCCATTTTCGTGGAGCGAACTACCGTGCGAAATCCAGATCGTAGACCCGAGAGCACATGATAGCGAGTGTGAGGTGCATCTCCAAGCAGACAGAACCATGGGATGTTTGAGAATCAGTGATTTTTGGTCCTTCAGGAGGGGAACTCCACGGTCCAGAATTCTTGCGGCATCCGAAAGCGGAGCAGATGTTCCTGTTAATTGGTCCGCTCGCTGTCCTGTTGCTTCAATGGTGGCTGATCGACGTACTCAAAAATCAATTGCGGGCTGCCAGGAAACGCAATCAGCGACAATCCCGTTGAAGCGATCACTGGCTGCTGCGGGTTTCAGGAGGCTGGCCAGCGTTGTAGCAAGGGAGGTGGTGACCAGGCGGAGACCATACCCAGATCAGCCGACAAGACCTGGGCGCAGTTGTACCCTGGTAACCCGGTAATATTTCCACCCGGATGACAGCACGATCCGCAGAGGTAGAGGCCGCTGAGATGACCACGATAGTGGCCAGCTCCCGGGAAGGGACGATGCGGTCCGATTTGACCGTGTGCCAGGGCACCACACAACAAATCTCCACCAACCATGTTGGGCAGTGATCGCTCAGTATCTAACGGGCTGCGCGTAAACAGGTCCATGACCTGGTCTTTTAAGCCGGGTGCATGGCGATCCCAGACATCGAGCATTTGCTTGCCGTGTTCCTCTTTGAGCGTATCCCATTCTTGGGCATTACCGGAAATTGCATAGGGTAGTTTTTCCCACATGAATGCCGTGTGATTACCAGTCGGGGCCTGGCTGCTGTCGAACTGTGTGGGACAGGATCCCCACATCACCGTGGGTGGTATCGTTCCTCCTTCGTGATGGCGGATAATTTCCGGGAACTGGTCAAAATGCTCCAATCCCAGGATTACCATGAAAGCCTCATCTAACTCCGGATGGTCATGGCGGGCACTGTAACGAGGGGGGCCACTTAGGTTCAGGTTCAGGGAAAACAGGGGTGCCAGCAGATTGTACTGGTAGTCATGGGCCTTTTGTTGCCACGAGGCGGGTACATGCTGCGGATCGAGTAATTCCAGGAATGTTTGTTGGGGATTCAAACCGGATGCGACAAAGTTGCGGGCGTAGATTTGTTCCCCGTCATCGACTTCAACTCCAACAACCTGGTCTCCTTCCACCAGGATCGATTGGATACGACAGTTGCAACGGATTGTACCACCATGCTGTTCGATGTCCGCTACGAGGCTATTGGCCAGTTGTAGGCTGCCTCCGCGGCACATTTGCGCCAGCGTATCACTGGCTAATAAAGCTGGAATGTGGTGACCGAATCCGGCACAACGCAGATCAACTTCGCGCAGACCATTGAAGAACAGCAAGCCTGCCTGCACGGTAGGATGTTCAAAGTTCTCTTGAACAAATTCTAGTGGGGAGAGCTGGCTGACTTCCAGTAACCGTCGTCCCAGAGCAGAGCGGCGCAATCCCGCTTCCCGTTGTTCCAGGGGCAGCGGAGGAGCCTGCGATTCGGGAATCAGAATTTGCTCGAGAATCGGGCGAAATTCATCACGCCACTTTTGCAGAGTCTCTGCATCCCGCTGAGAAAACGAAGCAAATGAAGCCACGGTCTTGTCAAACTGATTCCACCACTGGAGGGTTTGGCCGGAGGGGGTGATTAATGCCACGTTCAGTTCTGGCTGCAGGTATTGAGCTCCCTGTTGTTCCAACTCCAGGTCATCGTACCAGGGTAGACCGTTGAGGCCACGGTGGTAAAAGGAATGGGTGTTGTGGAGGAATCCGCTGCCCGTTGGGTATTCGACAGTTGTTAACCCGCCCCCGTAGTGCGCATTACCTTCCAGGCAGATGGTTTCCAGTCCAGCCCGGCTCATGTAAGCCTGCAGCACCAGGCTGTTATGTCCACTACCGAGAATGATCCCGTCGACGGTCGTTGGCATAGGGGTGCATCTTTCCTAAATGGTTCCAGCTTCGATGTTCTTTCCGGGACTGTTTATTCTCAGCGGTATTGTACCCGGTTGTTGACAATGCTCTAGGCGTGTCATAGGGTGCCTGTACGTGACTTCCGGACGGGGAAAACAGGTCAGGCAAGATCTTCAAATTGCCATAATTGCCGGACTTAGCTGCCGATGGAGCCCCCTTGGCTGGCGAGACTAGCCTTTCGGCAGAGGAACTTAGTGTAAGGAGTGAACATCGTGTCCACGACGAATCTTTCTGGGATCTCTCTGCTCAAACACACACGCCGTGAATTTCGACAACGGATGGAATCGGGAGAACTGAAGGCCTGTATTATTCCCACCGCGGCTACCGAACAGCACTTAGAACACTTGGCCATGGAGCACGATTGGCGAAGTTGTTTGCACGTTTGCCACGAAGTCGCCAGTCGGCTCAGTCCTCATGTCCTGGTGGCCCCCGTCATGAGCGTGGGAATTAGCGAACATCACATGCGTCACATTGGTACGATGTCAGCCTTGCCGGGAAGCTGGTTGGCAGTCTTGTTTGATGCGATACGCAGTATGCATCACGCTGGTTTCAAGAACATCCTGGTTCTTAATGGGCATGGAGGGAACGTCGCCCCTTGTGAAGGGATGTGGGGGCAGTATCTGCAACGCCTGGAAATTAATTTGCACTTTCGCTCTTACTGGGAGTTCTTGTCTGAAGAGATAGCTCAGGCAAATCTCAACACGGGCCGTTTTCCCGGGCATGCCCAGGAATTTGAGACGGCTTTTGCACTGGCTGCCTTCCCGGAGAATGTGCGGGACGATGCCATGCAGGATCAGCAAGACAAAGAACCCCTGGAAGCGACGGCCGAGGCTGGGCAAGTCATGATTGACGCGATCGTCGAGCGGACGGCAGAGTTCGTCCAGGATATGATTGACGGCAAAGAAGTTGCTGAGATCCCTCCGTTTATGCCGTAATATTTACTTCCTGTTGGATCGACAATGACAACATACCAGCAGCTGGGAATCCGGCCGATTATCAACGCTTCGGGTTCGGTGACGCGTTTAGGGGGAGCAAGAATGCCGCCGGCCGTCTTAGAGGCCTACCAGGCAGCTGCTCAAGAAACGGTTCCAATCGAGCAGTTGCAGGCCCGAGCCAGTGAGCAGATTGCTGCGACAACTGGCAGCGAGGCGGGGCTGGTAACGGCTGGATCTGCTGCTGCCTTGACGCTGGGAACGGCCGCTATCCTGACCGGTCTGGATGTGGCCCGCATGGAACAATTACCCGATTGTAGCGGGTTTGCCCATGAATTTATTGTTTCCAGAGAACAACGCAACGGTTATGACCATGCCGTTCGTGCTGCCGGGGCCCGCTTGGTCGAAGTAGGTTTTAACGAGCAAGTGGCGGGGGCGGGTGTGCGTCGCACGGAAGCTTGGGAATACCTGGCAGCGTGTGGCCCGCAAACGGCTGGGATTCTCTATGTGCTGACCCCCGACTCGCGGCCCAGCCTGGAGGAGGTTGTTCAGGTTGCCCATGCTCAAGGGTTGCCGGTGCTTGTGGATGCGGCCGGAGAACTTCCACCACGACAGAATCTACAGGGTATCCCTGCCACGGGTGCTGACTTAGTTACCTTTAGTGGAGGCAAGGCAATCCGAGGCCCGCAAGCAACGGGGATTCTCTGCGGTCGAAAGGACCTGGTGGCAGCGGCGACGTTGCAGATGCTCGACATGGACGACCATTGGGATTTGTGGGATTCTCCGGCACCCTGGTTGGAGAAGACTTCTTTAGCGGGTTTGCCTCGCCATGGCCTGGGACGCTCGATGAAAGTAGCGAAAGAAGAGGTCATGGCACTGCTGACGGCCTTGGAACTGTTCTCTCAAGGTGCTTATGATTCGCAGTTATCAGAATACACTCAATGGTTGCAGGAAATATCCGATCAGCTTCGGGACTGTCCAGTGACTTGTCAGCTGATTGATGCGGAAGACGGTCAAACGCCCAGCCGACTGGAAATCAAGCTTGATGCATCGGTTGTCGAGCAGACTGCCATGCAAGTATGTCGAGTGCTACGAGCAGGTGACCCGGCCGTCTATGTAGGGCACGGCCGGTTGGAGGAGAATATCCTTGTCGTAAACCCGTTTTGCCTGGTAGCGGACCAGGTTGCACCACTGGGGCGTCGTCTGGTGGAAGAAATTGGTTCTCAATGATCCTTAATTACATGGGATGAGTTGTCGTAATCATGAAACTGACTGTCAAAAATATTGAGCGGATATGGGTAGATGTTCCTTATCGCGAAGTGCCTCGTCGTAATATGATCCGCGAGTTGCCTCACTGGACGATCATGGAACTCTGTCGAGTGACCCTGGAAAATGATGTCGTTGGCATTGGCGAGACAATGCCGTTTTATACCTGGGGTACGGTGACGGATGAGTCGGTTCAACGGGCCATGGGAAAAACGGCTACCGAGATCATGTGGGATGATTCGCTCGGTGCCGGATTGCAAATGGCATTGTTTGATGCCGTCGGAAAATCTTGTGAGGTCCCCCTGCACCAGTTAATGGGGCAGCAAGTCCGTGATGGTGCTTTTGTATCATGGTGGTCAATCGACATGTCTCCTGAAGACTGGTTGCTGGAATGTCAGGAATCAATTAAGCAGGGTTACACCAGTTACAAATTCAAAGCTCGGCCCTGGTTCGATCTCGACAAACAGATGAGCACGGTAACGGCCGAAGTCCCTGACCATTTTGAGATCGATTTGGATTTCAATACGATGTGTAACAATTCGGCACATGCCGTCCGCTTGTTACGCGCCATGGAGAAGTATCCTCATCTAAAGATCTACGAATCACCAATACCGCAGGGAGATGTGGCTGGCAACAAGTATTTACGGAGTCAGTCGGAGATTCCGATTGCGATGCATGTCGGTAATCCACCCCTGATGACAGCCCTCAAAGAGGACGTTTGTGACGGGTTCGTCGTTTCTGGAGGTGCCAGCCAGGTGCTTCACGAGGCCAGCATCATTGCCGAAGCTAACAAGGTCTTTTGGATGCAACTGGTGGGGACTGGCATTACGGCAGTCTGGGCGTTGCACCTGGCAGCGGTTTCCAGCCATGCCCGTTGGCCAGCGGTTAACTGCCACAACCTCTATGAAAATATGCTGCTGGTAGAACCGTTGCGAGTGGATGGTGGTTTGGCTGCCATTCCCCAAGAGCCCGGTCTGGGTGTCGACATCGACTGGGATGCGGTTGAACGCTTTCGTATCGAGCCGATCGCCAAGCCGTATCCCTATCCGGATTTATTGATTGAAGTGAGCTGGCCAAGCGGTTCCCGAGACGATTATGCTCATGGGCTTCAATATTGGGACGATTTCATGAACGGACGACGCCCCGTGTTTTCACCGGGCGTTGATATGAAGGTCATACCGGATGATGGCAGCGACCAGTGGCAGCAGCGGTATCAACTGGCTCAGCAGAAGTCTTGGTGGACGATGACTCCGAACTGATCGGGAGCCTGTCTATTTTTGGTTTAAGGACGCTTCTTTCCCGGTTAACGACGTAATGGTTTTGCCGTCGGCACTGATCTTGAAAACGTCGCGGGCTCGGGAGTCGACCACGATCAAGTCTTGTCCCGACCAGGTGACACCAACTGGATTTTGTAGTGACCCGCCGGAGACCCAGGATTCGGGAGGCTGCCCCGGAGCTACCTTCCAGATGCACTTTTGGTAGCTGTCGGTCACAAAGGCGGTGCCAGTCTTGTCGACGATTACGTCATTGGGAAATTGGAATGGTCGCTTGGCAACAATCGTCTCCAGGGTTCCATCGGGCAGGATTTTCTGAAGCGGATTCTTGGCCCGCGACACGACCCATAGATTTTGCTTGTCATCCAGGGTAACTCCACTGGGCCCGGCCAGAGTAGCCAGTTTCGTTGGTTTTCCACCGGCCTTGGCCACCTTCCACACGCAGTGCAGTTCCAAGTCGCTTACCAGCAGGTCACCTTGAGCGGTGACGGCGATATCCATCGGGATGCCAATCCCTCGCGCGGTTAGCGGGGTGCTTTTCTTTTCCTTATCGATGCGATAAATCTCTCGCGTGGCGCTATCGCCGACCAGTAACTGGCCCTCTCCATCAATCGCCAGGCAGCGGACCGCGTTGAGGAACCCACCAATCTTTTTGTCTCCGGAGATAAAAACTTCCAGCTTTCCATCTTCAAGTTGCCAGATGCCGGGTAGTTTACGGTCAGCTACGTAGATCGTTCCGGAGGGCCCGACAGCAACGGCGACCGGGTATTGCAGTTCAGCCGCCGCCAGTGGACTGGAGGTTCCCTCGTGGCAACAGATGATGCTCAGCAGCAGAACTGTTAGCAAGTTGAAGTGGTGGCCTGGAGAAACAGGCATCGATTTTGTTTTCCACATCGGGTGATTACTCGTCTAGAAAAATAACGACTTCTTTACCCACCATTTACTAAGCGTGTTCTCAGTTACCGGAATTTTCCTGGCTAACCAGCAACACCTAAAGGTCCGTTACCTAATATCGGGTCCTGGATAAGCTGTAGTTGCACGAAAGGACTGGAGCCAGTGATTTGATCTACTTAACATACTGGTTCCCTGACTGTTGTACAGGTCTCACCACCTCTGGCAGTTGCCCTGATTTTACACGCTGCACCGATTCCGACAAAACAGATGAGATGGGTTCAAGGAAACGGATGTTTTCCCGCGATTGGATGAATTTTAAGCTGACTTATTCCCGAACCCAATAGCGGGCCCGATACGTAACAGATCAGATATAATGTAGGGGTGTCCAACCGAGATGTGTGTGCTTCGAGAGATCGGCTGGTTCTCATGGAGAAGGACAAGAGATTGCTGCGACCGTAACGTAAGTGGTTTTGCGGAAAGAGATGTTTGACTATGAACAAGCGCGTTCTAGGATACGTACCAGCAGTTCCCCATTGGGTGTTACTGTTACTGCTAGTGCTGGTGGGGCTATCCACCATCGTGATCTTTTTTCGCAGTGGTAAGAAGGCGAACACTGACGATCCGGGTTTGTCGCAGATGGATACGGTCGAGGCGGCAGAGGACGACTTTGATATGGTTGCCGCTGGGCATCAAGTGGCTAGTTTCTGTGGCGATTGTCACGCGGTGCCCACGCCGGACCAGTTTCCGCAGGCAGCCTGGCCGGAAGAAATCGAAGATGGTTATCGTTTTTACTTCGATTCAGGCCGTCGGGACCTCAAGATGCCCGCGAAACGCATCGTGTTGGAGTACTACCGGCGACTGGCTCCAAAAGAACTGCTAGTTGATCCGGGAGTGAAACCAGCAGTTCATCCCAAAGTCCGGTTTGTGTCAGCTGATCATGCTTATGTGGAAATTGATAAGGAGGTTAATCCCTCGCCACCGGCGGTCGCTAATGTTCGCTGGTTCGGTAACGGGTCGACAAGGCCAGCGACAGCGAAGCCGGCTTTGTGGGTTTGTGATATGCGACGGGGTTTCGTCGTCGAGATGTTCTTGTCTCCCGCGGGGGTAGAATATGGTCGCCGGGCGATTGTTCCTCATCCTGCTCATACTGCCATCGTTGATTTAGATAAGGACCAGCAGGAAGAACTTCTGGTAGCGGATTTAGGCAGTTTTCTGCCGGAGGATCATGGTAAGGGGCAAGTTCTGTGGTTGCGTCCGCAGGCAGACGGAACAGGTTTTAATTCGGTCAAACTCCTCGGGGATGTTGGTCGAGTGACGGATATTGAAGCTGCTGATTTCGATCAGGATGGTGATCAAGATTTGGTGGTTGCGGAGTTTGGCTGGCGTTCCACGGGGCAGATTCACATCCTGGAAAACCTCGGTTTGCAAGAGGGAATTCCACAGTTTCGCCAGCGCGTGGTGGATGATCGTCATGGTTGTATCAGCGTGACCCCGGTTGATTTGAATGGGGACGGAAAGATGGATTTCGTGGCCTTAATCAGCCAGGAGCATGAGTCGGTGGTGGGGTTCTTTAACCGTGGCGACGGGACATTTCGTCAGCAGACCATTTTTTCGGCCGGTAATCCGTCGTTTGGGACCAGCGGCTTGGAGGCTGCTGACCTGGATCAAGATGGAGACTTGGACCTGATCTATACCAACGGCGACATGTTCGATCGTTTTTATGTGGCTCCGTATCATGGAGTTCACTGGTTGGAACAGCAGGCAGATGGCAGTTGGAAACAGCACCTGCTGGCATCGATGCCTGGAGTGCATCGAGCGGCCGTTGCCGATCTCGATAATGACGGTGACCTGGACCTGGTTGCCTGTGCCTTGATCTCAGACAACATGATGCAGAAATATGATGCAGCCCACTTCAATTCGCTGATTTGGATTGAACAGGTTCGTAACGGCAAATTTGTGACTCATGCTCTGGAAAGCGGGCAGTGCTACCATGCCACTGCAGACGTCGGAGATTTCGACAATGACGGTGACGTTGACATTGCGGTGGGGCAATTTCGGGAAATATCGGGTGCAGTTCGATCAGATGTAACGATTTGGTGGAATCAAACACTTTCGCAGCCTAAGAAATCAGCGGTGAAGGCTGACAGTTCCGGTAATTTGTCCACTCAATAGCTGCTTTGGCTTACAATGAACAGCACCCGATTGTGTCTCATCTTGGCAGTTGGTTTGATCTCATGAAATCGCGAAAAAAGCCTCTTCGTCGCCCCCCAAAGCCAATTCGTTGGCGGCAGGTGGTATTGCTTGTGACACTTGTCTGCCTGTTTGCTGGTGGCTGGTGTTGGTATGTCCGACAACCGGCCTGGGCTGCTCATGAGGCATTGCGTTTGGGGGCCGACGATGATGCTGAAAAGTTGTTGGAAGCTGCGGGTAAGCGGTGGCCCCAACAGTCATCCTGGAAAGCGGATGTCGAGTTTTTGCGAGCTCGCCTGGCACGTCACCGCGGAAAAATAAGAGAAATGCATGACCACCTGTTGGCTGCCCAAGAGGCGGGCTATGACGTGGACAAACTGAAACGCGAGCAGACTTTGGCCAAGGCGCAGCTGGGGGAAATGCGGGGAGCTGAAAGAGACTTGGCCACATTACTGAACGATCCGCGGGGAGACGAGCAGGAGATTTGCAATGCTTTCATCCAGGGCTACTTGCAGATTCAGCAGTTTGAAGCCGCACGTCAGCTATTGAGTAGTTGGGCCGACGATTTTCCGGAAGATCCACGGCCTCTTTTCTTGCGTGGCACGGTTCAGATGAACTCCGAGTTATGGAAGGAAGCGGAAGCTGATTTTCGCAAGGCGCTGACAATTGACCCGAAACATTCTCAGTCTGCTTATCACTTAGCGAGTGTGTTGCTGACTCAAAAACATCCTGACCGGGCAATGAAGTACTTTCGTATTGCTGCTCAGGATAAGGCACTTAAGTTGACCGCCCTGGCAGGGCAGGGTCATTGTTATCGGTTGCTTGGTAAGCCAGAAAACGCACGCGTTCTATTGGAGAAGATACTGGAAGATGAGCCGAATGATGTGACGGCCAGTTTTGAGTTAGCTAAACTTGACGTGGATAACGGAGATTATCAGAAAGCGCGGGTCCGCTTGGAACCGATTGTCGCCGCCGACTCGCGACATACGGACGCTCGTCAACAATTGGCAGTCGTTTTACGTGTTCAAGGTGAGGAGGCGAAAGCCCAGGAACATTTTCTGGCAGTGCGGGAAATCAACGAGCAACTGGCCAATGCCAGTGACCTGGCCGAACGGATTACGATGGATGCTTCCAGTGCAGATACACGTCTGGAAATAGCAAAGATTTACCTGCAATACGGTTCTCGGCGGGAAGGCTTGATGTGGTTACGCAGTAATTTGACAATTGCGCCGGAACACACAGCATCCTTGAGGGAACTCGAAAAGTATTATCGCGTACGTTATCGCGAAGAACCAGGCAATGACAGGTTTCTTGAATTAGCAGAGGAATACCAGCGGCGTCAAAACGTGTCGCTTCAGAATACGCCATGATCCAAGTTACCGATTTGATAATCGCCAAGCTGCGACCTGCCACGATGATGCTGGCGGCCGTTTGCCTGGCACTAGGCATTGCCCTGGCCTGCTGGCTAACGGTGCGCCGTTTTTGGGTTAGGCAGCAACACCCGGTTTTTTTTAGTAATGCTCCCGCTCGATCATTCGGTCTGGATTTTGTGCTTGGAATTTTCTTTTCCCTCAGTTTGATTGGCTTCGGAAGTCTGCTGTTGACGGGTTGGCCGTCGGCCACAGAGCAGGAGCCGTACATTGAGCCGCAGGTGACTGACTTAAATCATTTTGACCAGCAATCGGACCAGTCGAGCGAAGAAATTCGCCGGCCCGAAGTTGCCAAGGACGTGCAATTAATCGACAAGACTTCGGTCGCAGCGATTGATTTTACTTATCAAAATGGCCGCGAAGCGGGCCACAACTCGATCTTGGAGTCGCTCGGTGGTGGCACCGCGGTTTTGGATTACGACCTGGATGGCCAACTGGATGTATTTTTTACTGGTGGTGGGAAATACGATGGCAAGAAGATCCTGGGATTGCCAGCGGCGCTCTTCCGCAATACCGAGGAGTTGTCTTTTCAGCAAGTTACGGTTGCGGCAGATTTGGCCGATGATCCGTTGTATACCCACGGTTGCCACGCGGGTGATTTTGACAACGATGGTTTTCCTGACCTGCTCGTAACGGGTTATGGAAAATTGCTATTGTTCCACAATCAGGGTGACGGGACGTTTCTGGAGATGGCCCAACAGGCAAAATTGGACAACACCCTTTGGAGTAGTAGTGCTGGTTGGGGTGACTTCAATTCGGATGGTCTGCTGGACCTCTATGTTTGCAATTACGTGAACTGGTCTTTTGAAAACCATCCGCATTGTGCAGGCAGCGAACCTAATACAACTGAGATTTGTCCACCGAAGCAGTTTGAACCGCTGCCTGACGTTATTTACTACAACAATGGTGATGGGACTTTTCGCAATGCAACGAAGCAAGCCGGCTTGCGCAAAGACGGCAAGGGCCTTGGTGTGCTGCTTACTGATTTGAACTTGGATGGCCATTTAGACATCTACGTCGCTAACGACACGACTGACAATTTTCTTTACATCAATGATGGAAAAGGTGTCTTTAAGGAAGTTGGTTTGTTGCATAGTGTGGCCCTCGATAACACCGGTGTTGCTAATGGCAGCATGGGAGTGGATGTGGGGGATTACAACGGCGACGGTTTGCCGGATATTTGGGTTGCAAATTACGAACAAGAGTCGTTTGCACTTTATGAGAACGTTGGAAAAGGAACCTTTCTGCATGTCAGTGACAAGGTTGGAGTTAGCTCGTTAGGTGGACTGTTCGTTGGCTTTGGAACAGCTTTCCTGGACGTTGATTTTGATGGCGATGAAGACCTGATAGTCATCAACGGACACGTTATTAACTTTCCGCCGTCTGGACGGGTTCGCCAATTGCCTCTGATGCTGATCAATGAAAACAAAAGGCGTTTTGTCCGCAAACAGTTTGCAGAAGATCAGTATTTTGCCCAGCGGCATCGTGGTCGAGGCCTGGCCCTCGGTGACATGAACGATGATGGCTCCCTGGATATGCTGATCTCAAACAGTTTTGAACCGGTAGCCTTTTTGGTTAATGAAACGACAAACAAGAACCAATGGGTGCGTGTGCGTCTCATCGGACGCCAGGGAAACCGTGATTCAGTTGGATCTCGAATGGTCCTCCATACCTCTGCAGGGGATCAATTGAGAATGGTTAAGGGAGGAGGCAGCTATCTTTCGCATAGTGATATGCGAGTCACCTGGGGAGTTGCCGATGGCGTCCAGGTCACTGGACTGACAATCTACTGGGCTGGAGGTGAGTCTCAGGAAATTGATGAGTTGACAATGAACCAGACAATGAACCAGACAATGACCCTGCTGGAACCGGTCGCGGTTACCGCAGAGCCATAGAACATTTTATTTGCTCGAGCAAGGTAGTCGAGTTTCAAGGAGTATGAGATCGTGAAGTACCAGACCCCATCGTTCGTGAAGAAGATCCGGAGATCGTTCCTGTCGTGGGCTAGTCCTAGGGGAGCCTGCTGGCTGACTCTACTGGTCGTGGCGGGATTGCTGGCAGGTTGCCAGCAATCGGCGGATTTATTGTCTCCAGAAGAACACTTTGAACAGGCGCTGGCTGCTATCGAGCAGAAAGATTATTCAGCGATCGAAGTTCACCTGGTTGCCTTGCAGGATGTGCCCGAGTTTGAATCGCATGTCCATCTCTTGGCAGGTGCCTTGGGGAGCCAGGTGGGTCCCACTAATCCGGAACAACGTGATCGGGCGACTAATGAACTGGTGCTCGCTCTGCAACATGATGACACACGGGTTCCTGCCCTGGTTTTGATTGGTATGCAGCAACAGGATGTACAGGCCTTAGAACAAGCATTGAAGATCAATAAGAACTATGTTCCGGCACATCAATGGCTGTCGGTGTTCTACTATAACCGTGTGCCATGCAGAACGCACATAACCATCTCCAGCGAATTTCAGAGTTGGATCCTTATGATTCCCGACCGCCGTTTTTGCTTGGGATGATTAACCACGATTATCGACGATTTGATCTGGCTGAAAAAAACTTCGAAGAGTGCTTGCGGCGACTGGATGTGCTCATCAAGACTCCCAATAAACTCCATCTACCACGAATGGATCGACAACAAGCACTGGTGAAGCTGGCCGCAGCCAGAATTGAACTGCGGGAACATGCCAAGGCACTCAACGCTCTGGAGCAGGCCCTGGAGTCCCGCGTGGTCCTCTGCTTGCGCGCAAACTGCCTGCGTGCGCTGGATCGTGCTGATGAAGCGCGCCAGTATCTTGATCAAGGCATTAAACAGTTCGTTGATGATCCCGGTAGATCCCGTGAAGAAGATGTTATCTACCAGGAGGCGCGCCGACTCAAAGGTACCATGCTGATCGAAGAGAAGCGGTTTACCGAAGCACGAACGGTGCTGGAACTTTTGTGCAAAGAGTACCCGTTTGACGCCAAGAGCCTCTATAAGCTGGTCCAGGCTTACCGTGGTTTGGGACTGGAGAAGGAAGCCGTTGAGACGTTGAAAGTATATGAACCCCTGCGTGCCAAACGAGAACGTTTCTCTGATCTTCATATTGAAGCAGTGGCGCAACCTGATAACGCTGATACCCGTTACCAATTAGGCAGCTTGGCTCTTGAATTAGGTGAAGGCAAGTTGGCCATCGCCTGGTTTAATGCCGCGTTGGCGATTGATCCGCAACATGAAGA
>Ga0310342_100001472_pt1 | contig 14633 bp, 31 predicted proteins | sample S15DNA20500_MG_FD_206155 | JGI IMG/M metagenome (GOLD analysis project Ga0310342, IMG submission 206155) | Marine microbial communities from station ALOHA, North Pacific Subtropical Gyre - S1503-DNA-20-500_MG | ecosystem: Environmental > Aquatic > Marine > Oceanic | place: Pacific Ocean: North... | reverse complement strand
GTTCTTCTTGAGGGTGTCCTTGTCCTCGTTTCGTTTCACCACGAGAGGGTGTAGGAGTCCGTGCTCCTTGATGCTCTCGGCCAGCTCAGGGAGGTTCTTGAACTCCTTACGTCCTCGGTCCGGGGCCACCCGAATCTGTGTGATCTGAATCCTGTGATGAGATGTCTTTGGGTTTCGGGGAAGCGTTACTTCGGGGCTCGGGGCTTCCGTGTCCGTCATCGATGAGGTCCTTTTGCTTGAGTAGTTCTCGGAGAGATCGTTCGACGGCGTGGCGTAGAACGAGAATGGCTTCTTCTTGACGTGAGGAGATGGTGAAACGAATGAGACGTTGGGCGTCCGTCCAGCCTCGTTCATTCAGGGTCCTGGGATTCAAGGCGAACCAGGATTGGGTGAGGGGGCGGTAGCACAGAGGGCAGGGGATGTCGGAAGAGCGGGCGTGACAGTGGGAGCAGGAGACGGGGGCCTCGAGGTCCAGCGTCGCCGTGAATAGCTGGGAAACGAATTCACGTAGTTCGAGTTCGGTTATCTTCATGGGAGCCACTCCGGGGCGTGACGGGCTAGATTGTGACATTCTCGGTCTTCATGATGCCTCCTTCTTGCTCTGGAAGACCTCCTCCCGATCGATCTTGATATCCCGAGGGGCATCGAACGAGATACGGGTATTGTCGGGGTTGGTCTCGACGACCTTGATATTCATCCACACGCGACCCTTGCCATCGTGGATGATGATCTTTTCGCCGGCGCGTCGTGTCAGGGCTAGCACAGATGAGTCCTTTCGCTAGAGGATAGGGAAAACCTCCGGGCCCCTTTCGGGACCCTGGAGGGGTGTCGTTCCACCGTGCGACGGATTACTCGTCCGTGGACACGGGGAGGTACTTCGCGATCTCGGTGCCGATCGCCGTCTCCTGGGCCATCGTGCCCTCGAACCTCTTGTAGGGCTTCTGGATGATGACGCAGGAGAATTCACAACCCGCGAGTTCCTCCGTCGTCACCTTGTTGGCCTGGACATCCTTCAGGTCGCAACCGCAGGCGAGGAAGAACGACGCCAGGATGCCCGCGGCTTTGAAGCCGATGCTCTGGGTGCGGTAGTTCCGGCCCGAGAGTTCGGGGTCGGGACTCTCGAGGGGGCCTTCCACGATCCTGGGCTTGATGACGAGCTTCATCGAGTCACCCTTTTGGGTCGGCTCGATGGTCGGGGCTTCGGAAACGACCATGCGGTAGGTTCCCTCGGGGAGAGGCTTACCTTCGGTCGAGACATCGGCCATTCCGTCACCGGCATTGATGGTAGGCATTAGTTGATTTCCTGTTGTTTGAGATCAGATTGATCAGATGTTGGGGGTTGAAAGGGGATGGGACTGACGACGTCGTGGGTTGAGCAGGCGTGGAAGATGAGGAGGGCCACGAGCCCGAGGATGAGTATGCACAGTGTGATTCCTGTGTAGGTTTCGGAGGGGCGGGTCACTCGATGTATCCTTCCATCTCCCAGTTCCCGTCGTCCAGTGGAGACTCAGCCGAGCTGAAGTTCACGGTCTTGTCTTGGGAGTCCAGGTACTTGATCTGAGTGAAGCACGCTTCAAGATCACCTGTTGTAATATCACGACAGATAGCTGTGATCTCGTCGGGCTCGCCTTCGATGGTGATGGTGAGGGTGGACATCAGAGTGATACTCCGGCGTCCGAGAGGATCTTCGGAAGACCCGCGTCGACGGGGGTGTGGTTGGGGATCTGGTAGCGAGAGCGGGCGGTGATGGAGGGAGATGCTTTCGTCTGGATGGCGTACTTCATCTTGCCCGAGACGAGCCGGGGTTTGAGGTACCAGATCTCGTCGAAGTGGATCGGGATCTTCGGGGCGAGCTTTTGGCCTGGGATGGCCATCGTGAGATGCTGCTGGTCGTCGATGAGGAATTCCATCTGGTGGAAGACGGCGACGACGGTGACAGGAGCTGTTCTCAGTGCCATGATGAACTGTTCGATGGCGAAGAAGGCTTTTCCATACTGGCTGATGGTGAAGCCGCTGTGGGACATCTTGCCTCCCTCGGCAACGTGGGCCTGGCGGAGAGCTCCCTCAGCCATTGCAGTGAAGGAGTCAATTGCGATGGCGGTGCCTTTGAACTGAGAGGCTTTTGCCATGAAGCCCTGAGCTTGGGAGAATCCCGTTGCACTCATGGGGGACTTTTCTCGACAGTCCGTGTACTCGATGGACTTGCGAGCGGACGTATGGTCGTCCTGGAATGTCAGGCACGAGCCGAGGCCGCCGTCGAAGTCGAGGACATGGAGTCCGGCTCCGAGGGTTGCCGCGAAGAGGGTCTTGCCGGCACCGGGAGGGCCATAGATGAGGATCTTCGGGTGAGCGGGTTTCATGTCGGAGAGTTTGGGCATGAGATTGGGGGTCCTTGTTTGGATGCGGGAGGTACGGGTTCCTCGGGTGTTGTAGGGTCGTTCGGTTCCGACGAGGCCTCCAAGGGGATTGAGGATTCCTCTATCGAAGGCCTCAAGGTCGGACATGTGTCCTGTGAGGAAGTCCAAACGAGCGTCTTCCTCATCTAGAACTGCGTCGAGTTCCATGTCTGCCATGTCGCCCATCAGGATGCGAGCCTCAGTTGGGAGGACTTAGAGTGACGGAAGTGCTTCGAGAGCAGGGTGTTGAGCCGTGCTTGAGAGAGCTTGGACTTCGCTCGACGGTACTCGCGGAGGGAGATGTCGTTCTCCCACAGGACGTTGTAGACGGTGGAGGTCCCCGTCGGGATGCCGCGGCGGGTGAGGGCCAGGGCAATCGTCTTGGCGTAGAATCCTCCTTCCGTAGCGAGGGTGCAGATCGCTTCGTCACGGGCACTAAGAGCCTGGGATGTCAAGTTCTTGCGTCGTTTCTTGCGTCGTTTCTTGGTCATGGGATGACCTCCTGTCGGGATTCAGGCCTTGGATAAGACGACACACGTCGTCGAATCCTGTGGACCGTAGGAATCGTGGGTTGTATCGGCCGGAGCGTTGTTGGAGGACGAGCCCCGCACGCTCTAGGATGATGAGGTGCTTGGAGAGGACGGCGGGGGCTACTCCTATGGCTGTTCCTAGGAGGGCGACGGAGATCGGGGGGCCCCCTTCGACGGGAAGCCTTCTCAGGATATGCACTCGTACAGGCTCGCTCAGTGCCTTACACATCTCGACGAGTTTTGAGTCGTTACTGGACATCACTTGGATAACTCCTCGACCTTCATGACTCGGAGCTTGTGGAGCTCAAAGGTCTTGTCTCCTCCGATGTTATAGTATTGCTTGGCCTGAGTCCAGTCCCGGAAGTCACAGAGTTGGTCGAAGTCACAGGGGAAGCCCGCGTTTCCGAACTCAGGATACGATGTACACGCCGAGATCTTTGGTTGGAAGATGCCGGCTTCTTCTGCTGCGAGGAGGTTGATGGTGGTCTCGCGGGCCCACTTGATAAACTGTTCTATCGCCAGGTCGGTGACTCCGATGGGTTGGGAGACTGTTTCGGTCCGGCGGGTGCTCTTACGCATGACAGTGAGCACAGCTTTGGAACATTTGCACCCCATGAGTTTGGCCGCAATGACATTCGCTATGATCTGAGGGTTGCGTTTGAAGCCGTGGAAAAAGCTCGGTCCCATTTGGGATGCTGTCTTAAGCTCATTGGGGCACAGCTCGTCATCGGCTGGAGTGTAACACATCCAATCGGTGCGTCCTACGAGCGGGACATCGAGCCCCAGGTCGACTGCCCAGGGAACCTCGTACTCATTGACGCGTGGACCCAGGTCCTGTTTGCCTTGCGGAGGCTCTGCTATCTCCCACCACGCCGTCCTGTAGTGGGCCACCGCGTCGTTGAGCATGAGGAGGGCTAGACCCTTGGAGTGCTTGGCGTCCTCCTGGGTAGAGTCCCACACGAAATCAAAAACCTCGATTGCTCGTTCCATGTCTCCGAGCAGAGCGTGGGGTAGGGCTCCGTGGATGGCTTCGCCGAAGGGGAACCACGGAGCGGGGCGTGTGGGCTCCAGGCGGCATCCCGAGGAGAAGAAGAACTTGAGGGGGCATCTAGCGAAGGCGGTGAGAGAGGAGATTGAGACATGCGTTCGTTTCTTGTAGTACTCGAGGCCTGGGGTTTGAGGTGGGATCTGTCCTAGTGTGCTGAGGGTAGTTTGAGGGTTCATGGTCATTTGTAGATCTCCTTGAGTTTGGCTTCATCTTGCTGCACTCGTGCGTTTGAGTTTCTCGAGGGCGTAGGTGTGGAGGGTACGGACCTCGTCGACAGGTAGCCCGAGTTCCGAAGCCATCGAGGCGAAGGTTTCGTCTTTCCAATAGTGTCGGTAGAAGATGTCGATTTGGCGGGGTGTCAGGGGGGTTCGGTTCAAGAGAAGCTGGACCAGTTCACGGTCCAGCTCCTCGTCAGGAGGTGGGGGTGATGGGACGTCCTGCCACTCGACCTTCCGCCGTACCTTGTCATGGCGGATGGCATCCACGATAGCCCACCGGACCTCGTTCCACGTTGGAGATCGCTCCTGTCCATTGTAGTAACGAATCCACAGCGTGGATACGAGGTCGTCGCGGTCGATCTGGGAGGGCGGCCGAAACCATCCTACCATGCGACGAAGGTGGGTGAGTTGTTCGGAAGGGTCGGTGCTCAAAGCAATCATGAGTCAGGAGAAGAAGTTAGTTCTTGGCGTAGTCATCCTCGGAGTACCTTTTCTAGATCGGGGTTGAGGGAGACAAGGGCCGCGAGTTCGGCGGGCAGAGGAGAGGGTTTCCGACCTCGGGCGTGGCGTCCCTTCGTGGTAGTTGAAGAGGCCTTGTTCCGTTTCTTTTTCTTCTTGCTCTCCTCGATGTGGCGTAGAATGGAGGCCTCCCGTCTAGCTCGGTATGTCGCGAGGGAGCCACACTCTTGGAGGACCGACTCCCTGGACAGTACTTCGGGGTACCAGGGAAGCCACATGGCTCCGATGTCATGGTAGGTCTTGGCTGTTTTGAGGCCCACGGCTTCGCCAGGTCGGAGACCTTCGATAAAGTTTCTGGAGATGAGCTTGGCTCGATTCAAGATGTCATCTCCAGTACCATCGTCACGAGTCTGTCCATTTCGGAAACGTAGAGCTTCAGGTCTTCGTCCCCGCTGAGGCGTCCGTCGCGAGAAAGATCCGCTTCGATGAACCTAGTCATGAGGGACCGACGGGACTCCCGCCACTGACGGGCCTCACCGACACGCAGCGGCCCGTCAGCGGTGGGCTGGCCCAGGTCCCGCTCGGCATACAGGACTACTCGGGCCATGTCCTCACGGCCGGATTGAGCCAGATGCTCGGCTATGCGTTTGAGGGTAGGGTACTTAGTCTCCATGTTTCTTTCCTTCGAGCTGAGCGCACTTGTTCTTATAGGTCGCACGCTCGATGTCTAGGGTCTTGAGGGCATCGAATAGCTCGCCTACGGTGTCTCGGATCTCAGCCACGCCGTCGGCAATCTTGGCGGAGGCTGAGTTGAGGCGACGTTGGGCGTCGCTCGGGGTGATTGTCGTTGTCGTTTGGGCTTTGCTCACTTAGATCCCTCCCAGACTTCATTGATGACGTTCTTGAGTCCTAGGTCGACTAGGGCTTGACACGAGGCCACGAGCACTATTCCACAGACGAGGAAGATCACTCCACAGACGAGAAGTGTCCCCCACCACATGCGATTGAAACGTCGACGAGATTGCTCGATGCGTTCGTGGATGTCAAAGGGGTGAGGGTTTTTCATAGGAAGATTAAACTCCAGGTGAAACAAGCGACGAGCTTGATGATGTAGAGGAACAGTCTCGCTTTCATTTCAGTGTATCTCCGTTATCTTTGCTATTCGAGGGACGTCCTTGGAGCCTTGGCGTTGGTAGACGAAAGTGACGGTCTTGCCGAGGAACTCCTCACGGTTCTCCCAGGTGAGCCCGAGCGTGTCGGGTTTGTGGCCTCGTGCGAATGTCGCATTGAACTCCAGGGAGCCCCAGGCATCGGACATCAGTATTACACTCCCGATCTCTCCTGCCCCTTCGAATGCATCTTGGCGGTGGACTCGCTCCAGGTGTCCGGTGGGGGTCTCGCCCCTCGAACCCGACGCACCTTCGACCATCTGACGTCGTTCGATGAACCCCATGATCGTCGCACGTTCTTTCGTCCATTGTTTGAACTTGAAGAACGTGCCCTCATTGACCGTTGCTCGGCCGTGTTTGTAGAGAGAGGAGGGGCTCTTGAGCATCATGCCCTCGTAGCCCTCTGCGAGCCACGCGTCGTAGAGCACGGCCGCACTCGAGGAACATCGGACTAGCATCTGGTTGATTTTGCCGACTCGAGGGAAGCCCTCGTCACAGATGTAGTCCACGAGGTCGAGCCTCTCGATGAACGTCCCCGCCGAGCTTCTTTCCCACTCATACCCATGCATCGCGTCGAAAGGCCAGAAGGAGAACGGGAGAGGGAAGGGCTTGTCGTGGGAACGCATGAGGGAGCCGTGATCGGAGAAGGTGTGTTCATGTGAGTAGACCTCTCCGTCGAGGACAAGATCCTCGCTAGCACAATACTCAAGGAGCGGGAGGAGCGTGGCTTTGAGTTGGATGTTCGGCTGAGGCTTCAAGCTCCTTGATAGCAACTTCCCTCCTTTGATTAGGAGGCGGATTCCGTCGAGTTTTCTCGATGCCATCATGGGGTAGGGGATGGCGGGGTCGGAGGGAAGGAGCTGACGGTTTGGGGCGAGCATTACGGATTTTTGAGGCATCGTTCAGAACTCCCCTTCGTCGAAGACGTGGAAGACGCCCATCACTCCGCCTCCATCGTCGTTGAATGCGTCAAGGAAGAACGATCCGATGTAGGTCCCAGGTCTGGCAGGGATCTCGTGTCCTGTTCCGTAGCTCTGGATGCGTCGCATGATCTTGGGAGCCTCCGGGTCGACTAATGCCCAGAAGAAGGGGATGTGCCGTTGAGTTCTTACCGTGAGAAGGGTGGCACCCTCGGGGAGTTGGTAGGAGATCTTTTCCGGGTCGAGGAGGTACTTCCAGATTGTTTGTAGAGGTGGCATTGGGTGAGTTCCTTTGATGTCCTAGTGTGCTGGGCGTGGTATCGAAAGCCCACGTGAGGCCGTTGGACCTCACGGGGCTGAAGGGACACCACCCGACGGAGGACGGGTGGAAGACTTCCACTCCTACTCGTCGTCATCGTCCTCCTCTTCCGTTCCCCCTTCCTCGGCCGCATCCGAGGCCACCGCCGCCGCGTCGGCACGGGACTTCGCCTCGGCCTCCAGCTCCGTCTTGACCTGCTCGCGGAGCGTGTTCATGAAGGCCTCGGTCCGGGCGACGTCGCCCCCGAGTGCCGCGAACTCCTGGAGGAGATCCGCGTTCCCGGAGAGACGCTGGAGGGCCACCTGGTTGATGCGTTCCTTCGTCGGGGGGCCGATCTGGAACTGCTGGCGATAGCGGTTCATCGTGCTCGTCTTGTTCTGGACGTTGACGAGCCTCACGACTTCCTCTTCGCCGAGTGAGGAGACCGCTTCCGCGGACGTGTCGAAGATCTGGTACTCGACGTTACCCAGATTCTTCTTTCCACCCATGACCTTCGTTGTCTTGGTCGTGGCCATAGCGAACCGATGCCTTTCTGGAGAGTCTTACGAGCTCTCCTCTGGTGTGATGGGACCTTCCGACGGTGGAAGGTCTTGAGTGACAATGCGTCCTTCCTCAACGGACTTGGGATTCTCGCGGACGCGTTTCTTGTGACGCAGGAAGTCGGCCAGGATCTCGGGACCGTGCTGGTGGGAGAGGGTCTGGACGGCTTGAGTGATTTGATTCGAGGCGAGGGCCGCAGCGAGGAGGAACTCCTGGACGTTGCATTCGTCCGAGAGTTGGCTGTAGGAGAGGGCGTGGCCAGGAGACTCCTGGGTTCCTACACCGACGATGATGGTGTACTGGACGAGGAACTGTTTCAGTTCTTCGAACGTGAGGGTCGTTTCCATCAGGCTGTACTCCCGGAGAAAGCCCTCTCGATCTGCGTGGTGAGGGTCTTGGCGTCATTCACGAACGCCATGATCTCGCTGAAGTGAAGACTATAAGGCGTCGGGCCGTGGTCGATTGAGGACTCCGGGCTGTCGTAGGACGCCATGATGCGGGGGTCATCTCCTCCGATCCACACGTTGACGTAGAAACGCCGGTCGTGTGTGACATATGTCACGACCTGGCCCTCTATGGTTCGGTTCATTCGAATGGGGTCGAGTTTCTCGATCACGGATGGAGTCCTCTCGGACGACGGGGGTCTTGGCCGAGGGCCGAGGTCGCCGCGTTGTCTATGTCCTGGAGTAGTTCCAGGAGATGGCTCTTGTTCGTGCGTCCCATTGTCTCGGGGACACGAGCGAGGGCTTGGATCTTGCGGAGGGTCATTTGTGAGAGCCTGATGGACCCACCGGGGGTGAAGGGAGGGGTTTCGAAGGTGTTCATGTTCGGGACTCCATCTCGGACTCATTAAGCCACAGGTGGCCGTCCTCGTTTCGGTGGATGTCAAAGGAGCCTTGAATCACGGAGACGCAGTAGAGGGGGGAGTCGGTTTCGGTGTTCCATTTCCGAGCGTAAACCACACCCCAGTCCGTGTTCGAGGGATCTGGTGTCTTGAGGCCATCTGTATCAATGGTGACCTGGGCTCCGATGTCGAACTTGAAGTGGTGCTTTGTCATGGAGAGGAGAACCTCCCTCCACAGTCAGGGCACGAGATCTTGTGGACGGAGACTGTGAACATCTCGTGGCAATAAGGACAGTGTTTCGTGCATCGGGATTCGGGATTCGGGGAGAGGGCGACGAATGAGGCCTGGAAGAGGTCGGTGGGCTCGTCGTAAGGTCGGTTCCGACGCACACCCTCGCTCTTGTACATCTGCCGGTCCCCGGTGCGGGTGTGGAGGATGGAGTTGATCAGAGCAACGACCTGTTGCTTGTGAGAGGACAGAACGTCCTTTGAGGCCAGCCATTCTCCTAGGTCTTGGGACGAGGCGAAACACCTCGTCGTGAGTGGACCTACGACGCGACCTTGGCGTCGTAGGTCCCTTGTCTGGGTGCCTTGCATGAGCGTTACTCCTGTCGGGTGAGAATCCGTCGGATGGGGCTTACGGTGAACCCATCTATAGGGTAGCAAACGGCGTGCCATGGTGCAATGAACCATAAGTACTTATAGGGTAAGTACTTATGGTGTTTTCCGCCTAGGCGGTCTATGCCATTCTGGCAGGTTTCGTCGGATGTCCTGCCAGGGTGGCAGGTCATGTGACTAGAGCATCTCCTCGGGATAGTTAGTTCGCCTGACGTCCGTCAGATCCCGGTCGAGGGTGTATATTCTCTTTGGGAGGCTTTGGAGGAGGAGCCAGAGCTGTCGGGTGCTTATTTCGTCGCCTTGGGCCACTCGGGCGATCATGTCTCGTAGGGGAGCACTGTCGTTGCGGTGGAGCAGGAGGGCTAGACGATGGAAGTACAAGGTCCGGCCGATGGGAGCGAGGAACACCGAGGCCCTCGCGGGTCTCCTGTTCCACGCCGGAGCGTGGTTCCACCTGAGCTGTCGCAGCGTCGGGAGGTGCTCCGGCTCGGCACGGTAGCCTTCAGGGATATTGTGGACGGATGACGTCGGCATCTAGGATCTCCATGACAGTGGGACCGTGGCGTCGCTCGTGTTCGTGACCTTGGCATATGTCGCACTGGGGCTCGTCCTCGACGGGGTCGTAGGGACGGATGTCATTGTCACACGCGAGACCTGGGCACAGGATGGTTTCGTACGGGTCGTGGTTGGGGATCATGGTGTTTCCTCGTCATGGTTCACCCAGAGGGTGCCAGTCACGATGAACGGGTTGTCCCGGTCGGCCAGATACCACTGGCCGGTGTAGGAGCTCCGTATGGCGTTGTGGACGTCGGTCTGGATTGCATGGTTCAGGAGGAGGAGGACCTCCTTGAGTTCGTCGTCCGTGAGAGCCTCCAGGTCCGCTTTGGACTCGAACTGTCTCACGTCGGCGTGTCCCAGGGTGATGGGGTCGTAGGGACCGGCCCCCCTTCGGGTTGTTATGCGGAGGTTTTTCATTGGAGCGTGGGTCCTTTCGTAGTGTGCTTAGCACTGTAGGAGGGTGGGTTCCTCAGAGATGCATCGTTCCGATGGTGATGGGGATGAGCACGGCGTCCAGGGTACCGCCTTCGGGGCAGTCCCAGGACATTCGTGATACCTCGTCCGAGGTCTTGACGGGTTTCTTCTCGGATTTGTGGTAGGTGAAGGCGACGGACTTATCGACGTCCGCACGATGCTCGAAGACCGTGAGGTCTCCACCAGTCACGACCCATACTGATGATGCCATTGTGATGTCTCCTAGGACCGGGGTGAGGGTGAGGAGTGGGTGGTGCGTTCTAGAGCCTCGGTGGCCAGTGTTGTCTTGCGGACTTGTTCGGCCTGCTCTAGTTCCATTACGAGCCATCCTGGCTCGATACCACGTTCTGCGAGTTGGTCTTGGCACTCCTCGCAGAACGTGCCTGGAGGCGATAAATCAGACACTGTCCCGGCCTTTCCACAGTGGCCGGGACATGGTCTAAAATTGGGATGCTCTGCTGGTGTGTCCATCTGGACGACTCCTTGTGTGGGACCGGGGGTGATGTTGACGTGGGCCGGTCCCCGCGGCCCACTACTATCTACACGTTACACGGGCTGGCCTATCGTGTAGCCCAGCGTACATTGAAGGCTCGCTCTCAAGTCCAACGACTTGAGTAGAGCGTATTGATACTATATTAATAGAACTAATATATATTCAAATATATATAGTCTACTAAACCGAACCTGACAAACTCCATGTCATACTCACCCGCTTACAGGGTGACAAGCCGGGGGCTTGCCGGTAGATAGTAGCGGGGAGATGGGACGCAAACCCCCGACAGAGAGTCATCTCGTGCCGGGAGCGAAGGGACGATACACGCGTCGTTGTTAGAGGTTTCCGGTCCTACCTGACACCGCAACGATCAAGTCGCGGACCTTCTCGCCTTCCTCAGCCTCACGTACTTCATTGTCGTGGAACGCACCGAGGGTCTGGAGTCTGAACGTATCCAGTATCCTGTCCACCTGCTCATCCGTGAGCGTCACTTCCCGAACGTGTGATATCTTCATCATGTGTACTCCTCGTGACGCGTGTACCCTCTAGCATGCACGGGACGTCGGATGGTAGTGTCAGCGGGCAGGCGGAGCCCCCACCACAGCGGCGAGAAGCTCGGCAAATGTCTTCGTGAGCACGACCTTGACGTGGATCGGCTGGTCGTTGAACACGCTCGGGGTTCCACCCAAGAGACTGTAGAGCGTCGTGGCTTCCTCTAGGGTGAGGATCTGTCCCATGACCTGGGACTTGAGCGTTTGGAACCGGGCGTGCTCGTCGTGACGCATGTCCAGGCTCTTGGAGAGGGCCTCCAGGTCCTCGGTTGTCTTACCGGAGCTTTCGATCTGATCCTTGACTCTTGTCAGTGCCAGAGCAATCCTGTTGACGTTTGGAGCCATCATGATATCCCTTCGTTTGGAGTGTCCCGTGCACGCTCTAGGGTACACGACGAGGGTGGTGTCAGTCTCGGGCCCAAATCATCTCTCGCTCCAGGAGCTGCTCCAACATCCTCACGCGAATCCGTCGGGCGGTCTTGTCGTCGCACCGCAGGAAGACGTGCATGGACCTCGTTTTGGGATCGAGGACCTCGCGGGCTTTCTCGGGGGTGCAGTTGTCCAGCTCCGGGAAGAAGTCGAACGCCCATCGGTTTGGAGCTTGGCTCAGAGGCTCCCCTATCTGGTGCAGCGTCCGCTGCCACAGCAGCGAGCCGCCTTTCGTGGAGACCAGCTCCCCGTCCGCGAACAGAATCGTCACATGCTCTCCATCGGGGACCTTGCCGTCAAACTGCACGGCCTGGACCATCTCGCGGATGCTCCGGGTTTCTCTTGGGACCTGGATGTTCCGCATCTCGGTAGGTGTATCTGTCTTGGTCATGGTACCGTCCCTTGTCATGTTTCGCCGTGTACCCTCTAGCGTGCACAAGGACGGTTACCAACTCGTGGCTGCTTCCCATCCATCTAGCCAGCTCTGAACTCTGGGAAGCTCGTTCTCGTCAACATACAACACCGTCGGGGTGTGTTTGTAGAAGGTATAGTGCTCGACCTTGAACTCATATCTGATACCCACTCCGTCTTTTAGCCAATCCTCTAGCTTGTCTCGAGAGTCGGAAGGGAAATTGACCTTTTTCATGATCGGGTGTCCTTGTCTCGTCCCGTGCACGCTCTAGGATGGTGGCCTGGTGTTACCGTGTCAATTTCTTGAAATCCTCAACCCGCATGGATTCGCCAATCCACGATCGGGTCCTCGGTGTCTCTTGCCAGATCCTCGGGGATCAGAGGCCTCGTTCTGTAAGGATACTTGCGAACCTTATCCCCCGCGACGTTGTCATTGAACCACTTGGCGATGGTGTTCTTGGTCGCGGTCGCATCCCCGGTGCCGATGGCCTGGAGCATGCTCATGTCCCCGGATGCTGCACGTTTGCCAGCCTCAGAGAGATACATCTCTTGCTTCTCAGGTTGACCTACCTTGGCGGTCTCGTTGACGGAGCTGCTCGCGTTCGCGAAAGCGATACGGATTGCCGTCGCTATCCTCTTCGCCCCGTACTCTTTTGACCGACACATTGCCACGATCTCCGCGATGATCTCATCATCGACGTCGGAGGTGTCGGGAGCAGGGACGTCACGGCCCATCTGCATCCCCGCCCTGGTTGTAAACTTCCCAGACTCTCGGATGAAATCGATGGTATCCCTAACGTCTTTTTTCTCCCTCGTACCATTCCCGATCTCTTGGGCCAACGAAACCCATTGTGCCGAGATCACGTCTTGCGTGTCGTCTAGCGTAATCGTGCTATCTTTTCGTACCTTACTCATGATGGTGTCCCTTCGGTCGTTAGACCTTTTGTCGGCCACCACCCTAGAGGGCACACGGGACCTATTTACTTGCCAAAGAACCACGGAAGCTCGGCCAAACTCAGCGAGACTCCACCCGATACCCGGCACCGGGGGCCTACCCACGAGGCTCTGCTACCTACCACAATGGATACGGATGCTCGTGTACCTGCCCGCAACAGCTACTCAACGGACCTAGGCCGAGGCTTACAACCGCATCCTGGGGCCACCTGCCCCGGCCCGCATGGTGGCGGGCCTAACAGGTGGCATAAGAAGAGTAGCAACGGCCATGCCAGTAAAAACACCGACGGCGGGCCATGGGCAGGGGTAGCCTCAGCCATTTTGGCATGAGACTGCCACGTTTTGGCAGGCCATTGTCTCCTGCCACAAGGGCAGGACCTGCCTCTGGTCTGCCATGGCGGGGCAGATGGGGCAGAATGGGTCATATGACCCACCCCTGGTCCCCACCGGGGGGCCTCCCCCACCCCCCACCCGGTCCTATACTTGAGTCACTCTCTCGAAGCGTGTGTGTTCCAGGCATTCGGTCCGATGGTGCAATCCTAAGCCACGTTGGCTTGGCCGTCTTCCCTATGACGAGGCACACGGCCTCATAGTGTGCCTAGCACAGGACGACACGAGGTAGGCTCCAAAGGGATATCTCCGATGAGCACAAAGGATAGGCCGGATATCGTGCGGGCGGCGGGCGGAACGCTGGAGGACCGGGGGCTCGGCCCGCACCACGAGGGAGTGGTGGAGCAGGAGGATCTAGTACGAGGGCTGGCGAAAGGACAGGACAGGACCATCAAGAGGCTGGCCCCTCGTCACCACCGCATCCTGGACATGCATCTCGATGGAATGAAGGCGACTGAGATCGCTCGTGCTCTCGGGATGTCCAGTGGTGCCGTGAACCTCGTCATCCGCTCTCCGGTGTATCAGAGCGAGCTCTCGCGTCGCAGAGAGGAACGCTCTCGGCACCTGGATCAGGAGTATGCTCTCGAACTGGATACCATGCGGAGGGAGATGGCCTCTCATGCGACATCCGCGATCCGGGTCCAGGGGGAGCTTCTCGAGGACACGGACCCACGTGTCCGCCAAGAGGCCGTCAAACAGACACTCGGTAGGGTTTGGGGAGACGCGGGAGTAGATGGGAAGGGAGGGAAGGGGAGTGGCGGGGCTCCCGTGGTCCTCATCGACGCGGCGGGCGTGGAGAACCTCAACCTGGCGTTCTCTGAGAGCCTCAAGGAGGACGGGGCCTGATCCAGACATCCGATCAAGCTCAGCTCTCTCCCGATCAGCTCGCCGCCATCAAAAAGCGAGCTATGGAGTCCCTGTACTTCTTCGCGAAAGGAGTCCTGGGGTTCGACTGGCTCACGCCCGAGATCCACAAGCCCCTCTGCGACAAGCTCCAGGACCAGGGTCTCAAGAGACAGAGGCTTGTTCTGCCGCGTGGCTGGCTCAAGTCCACCATGGCGAGCGTTGCTCTCCCGATTTGGGAAGCCATCAATAACCCCAACGTCCGGATACTCATCGTCCAGAACACCCACACGAATGCCTGTAAGAAGCTAGCCGCGATTCGAGCCTGCGTAGAGGAGTGTGGGCTCTTCAGAATGCTGTGGCCGGAGCTTCTTCCGGACAAGAACTGCGTGTGGAAGACAGACGCCCTTTGTCTTAAGAGGGCGAAGAGTAATCCGGAGAGTACGTTTGAGGCGGCTGGAACGAGGAC
>Ga0310342_100001471_pt1 | contig 14634 bp, 10 predicted proteins | sample S15DNA20500_MG_FD_206155 | JGI IMG/M metagenome (GOLD analysis project Ga0310342, IMG submission 206155) | Marine microbial communities from station ALOHA, North Pacific Subtropical Gyre - S1503-DNA-20-500_MG | ecosystem: Environmental > Aquatic > Marine > Oceanic | place: Pacific Ocean: North... | reverse complement strand
GTCATATCAACATCCTATCAGTCTGGAAACAATCTTGGCGTTCAAAGTGCCTTCAAAGCTCTAGGAGCAACACACGGATTTTCCATTGTCCTGGTTATTGCTTTTAATGCCCTTTCAATCTCTTTTTTGTACGTCTTTAAAAATCTCTACAAGGCTCTTGAAAGAGTGATGATGTGTTTCGTCGGCTTGATGCTAATCTGTTTCGCAGTCAACCTGGCAATCGTACAACCAAACCTCGGCGATCTATTCAAGGGATTTGTTCCCCAAATGGGGGCCTTTGGAGACATTTCTGTGCTGGCCCTGGTAGGGACGACCTTCGTTATTTCTGCAGCCTATTTTCAGGCATATCTGGCACAACAAAAAGGATGGAATCAAAACGAATTGCGAAGCGGCTTGATCGATGCTCGAGTTGGCACAGTGATCATGTGCTTGATCACCATCATGTTGATTTGCACAGCAGCAGCTGGGTTAGCAGAAAAGGATCTAACCGGTGTGGAAGATGTCGCAGCCGGTCTTGAGCCTACCTTTGGAAGAGGGGCTCGACTGCTTTTCTGCCTGGGATTATTTAGCGCAGCTTATTCTTCATTTCTAGTCAACTCCATGATTGCGGGCTTCATCATGTCCGATGGCCTCGGGTGGGGCAGTAAGCCTACCGATAACGGTCCAAAACACTTGACCAGTTTCGTATTACTGACAGGAATGACGGTTGCCTTGGTGGTCATTTCCTTGTTTGAGGGAAAGAATCCTGTTCAGTTGATAATTATTGCCCAGGCCATCACGGTGATCTTTGCGCCGCTCCTGGGACTCGTACTTCTGTGGCTTACTAACAGTAAGCGAGTTATGGGAGAACAAACCAACGGTCTCGGCACCAATATCATTGCAGGCGCTGGATTACTGCTACTGCTTGCTATGAGTTTCTATATCGTTACCGTAAAACTCCCCAAACTACTCTCCCCGCCTGCCGCCGCAGAAGCCACAGAAAACCCTGGCGCACCAGGTGAAACTTCTGAGTCATCAGAGATCGGCAAATCTCCCGAGACTAAATTATGAATACCAGTACGGCAGAAACACTAACCCAGGTCACTAAGCAGTTGCTGGCTGCTATTGATACTGGCGACTGGGAATCCTATCAAGAATTCTGTGACCCCACCCTGTCAGCCTTCGAACCTGAAGCGCTTGGCAATCTGGTGGAAGGACTGGACTTTCATGAAACCTACTTCGCGAATCGTTCCAAGGCGGTGTCTCATAAGTCGGCAATTCATTCCCCCCATTTACGACTGCTCGGGGATACCGCCGTGGTATCCTATGTAAGGCTCGTGCAGAGCGTCTCCGCTGATGGCCAGCACAGCACCGCGTCCTTTGAAGAAACTCGCGTCTGGCAGCAAATCGAAGACACCTGGAAACATGTTCACTTTCATCGATCGAAAGTCGGTGCCGTGAAACTGGGGTAAATCACGTGCCAGGTAAGGAGGCTCCTCTCAGGCTGCCAGCACCCGCCCTCCACAGACATTCAGCAGTTGGCCATTAATGCCGCTGGCTGCTTCCGTCGCCAGAAAAACGGTCATCGCGGCAATTTCTTCCGGCAACAGCCGGCGTCCCAACGGCGACGCATTTTTTTCGAGGTCTGCAAAGTCCATCCCCGTGCGCTGTTCGTCATACTGAAGGCGTTTGTCATTCATAGCTGTTTTCGTCACTCCAGGACAAACTGCGTTCGCGGTAATCCCCTCTTGCACCACTTCCACGGCCGTTGACTTCGTTAGTCCAGCCAGCGCGTGTTTGCTGACCGTATAAGCGGAACCATGAATGGCCGTTACCTTGGCGTTAATAGAAGCGATGTTAATAATACGTCCCCAACCTTGTGCGATCATACCTGGCAAGCACAATTTAGTGAGTAAGTAGGGGGCGGTCACATTCAGTGCCATCGTCAGGTTCCAGTAATCATCGTCAAAACTCACCAGTGGCTGAGGTGCGTGACTACTGCCAATCCCGGCATTATTAACCAGGATATTGACTGTTCCCCAGGCTTTGGTTTGTTCTAGAATCTGCTGCGGTCCGTCTGCAGAGGTCAAATCTGCCACGATGCAGAGCGCCCGTTGCCCTTGTTGTTCAATCTGCCCAGCCACTTCCACTAATTCAGTCTCGGTACGGGCCGTGAGAGCCACGTCCACGCCATCTTGCGCCAAGCCAATCGCAATGGCTCGTCCGATCCCCCGCCCTGCCCCCGTCACTAGTGCAATTCGTTCTTTCACGACGATTCTCCCAAATAAAATGTTAATGGCACCCCGACTCTACGGGAGACAGTTGGTTGACAGTCTTCACAGATTGCTACAGAATCCTACGGAAAATAGTCGTCACATGGAACCCACTGCTACCAGATCGTTTCCTGACATTCTCTTGACCTCGAACTAGGAAGCCAAAACCTATGTCAACAGTTATCACGGGTGCCACGGGGTTTGTTGGAAGCCGGCTTGTCCAACAAGTCGATCAGCCTGTTATTCTCAGTCGCAATGCAGAACGTGCTCGCCAACGGTTTGCCGACACTAACGTCCAGGCCTATGACTGGAACCTGGACACAGAGCCACCACCGGCAGAGGCTTTTGACGGAGCTGACGCCGTGATTCATTTAGCTGGCGAATCCGTCGGAGAAGGGCGCTGGACTCGTCGCAAGAAAGAACGCATTTTAGAGAGCCGCGTGCGAGGTACCCGTCACCTGGTCGATCGCCTGGAAACTCTTGAACAAAAACCAGCGGTCCTGGTCTCCGCATCAGCCGTCGGTTATTACGGATCACAAGGCGAGCACATCCTGAGCGAAACCGCCGAAGCCGGGGAAGACTACCTGGCAGATGTTTGTCAGCAATGGGAAGCCGAAGCGATACGGGCGCGTCAATTTGGCATCCGTGTCATTCCCGTGCGGATTGGTATCGTGATGGGATCTGGGGGTGGAGCACTGCAGAAGATGCTCACCCCGTTTAAGCTGGGTCTCGGCGGACGACTTGGCAACGGAAAACAATGGATGCCCTGGATACACCTTACTGATTTAGTCAACATCCTCTGTTTTACTGCCCAGCATCCCACACTTGATCGTCCCATCAATGCTACCGCTCCTCATCCGGTAACTAACCGTGACTTTACTCGCAGCTTGGGAAAAGCGCTGCACCGACCTACTTTCTTTCCAGCTCCGGGGCCGATGTTGCGACTGGCATTGGGCGAATTTGGCAGCGTTCTGTTATACTCTCAGCGAGTCATTCCCAAAGCACTGACCGATCTAGAGTTTTCATTTCATTTCCCTGATCTTGATCCCGCCTTGCAAGACATACTGGCTCGCTAATCCATGTACGAACTGCAGTTTACGCAATTCATCGCTCACCCCCGTTCGGAAGTGTTTTCCTTTTTCTCCGAACTGAGCAACTTAGAGCGCATCACACCGCCCTGGCTGCACTTTAAAATCCTAAATCCCTTGCCCTGCACCGTCAAAACCGGAAGTCTGGTTGATTATCGGCTAAAGATCTTTGGGATCTCTTTCCGCGGGCAAACAGAGATTGAAGAATTCGAGCCTGACGATTTCTTTACTGACATCCAACGTCGCGGCCCCTACCGGCATTGGCACCATCTGCACCGTTTCAGCGAGGTCGAGGGAGGGACGCTTATCGAAGACCATATCCAATACCGGTTGCGGGGTGGCCCGTTGGGCTGGCTCATGAACCGTTTGTTTGCGCAAAGGTCCTTAAAGAAGGTCTTTGCCTTTCGCAAAGAGACAATCGAGTCACTCCTGCTTGAAAGCCCGTCCTCTTCCTCTGGAGAGGGTAATCCAGCGTGAGCCGTCAGCAATCTAGCTGGAACCAGTTGAACAAGAAGATTGCAGCCTGCACTTCTTGTCCGCGACTAATCGAGCACTGCAAACAAATCGCCCAGGTCCGCCGTCGTGCTTACCAGGACTTCCCCTACTGGGGTGGCCCGGTGCCAAATTTCGGTGACCCCAAGGCCCGCCTACTGATTGTTGGCCTGGCACCAGGGGCGCATGGCGCCAATCGAACGGGTCGCATGTTTACTGGCGATCGCAGTGGCGACTGGCTCTACCGGGCACTGCATAAGAGCGGTTTTGCGAGCCAGCCGGAATCAACCACGCGCGATGATGGTATGCAACTAAAGGACTGTGCCATTACGGGCGTCTGTCATTGTGCTCCGCCAGCCAACCGGCCCACGGTGGATGAAATCACGAACTGCCGCGACTGGCTAACAGAGACGGTCGACTTGCTGCCAGTCCATGTTTTCCTGGCTCTAGGACAAATCGGCTGGAAGGCCAGCATCGATTACCTGGTCGCTCATCAAATATGGAAACAAAAGCGACCCAAGTTTGGGCACGGAGCAACGGTTCAACTGGAAGATGGCCGCTGGCTCATTGGCAGCTACCATCCCAGCCAGCAAAACACGTTCACCAAGCGTCTTACTGAACCGATGTTCGATGCTGTCTTTCGGAAAATACGTCAGTTACTGGCAAAGCAGGCCGCTTCTTAGCGTAACTGCTTATTCCCGAACGCTTCACCACCGTTACGCGTAAAGACTGCCTTCAGAACCCTGGGATCGATACGGTCAGACAAGAACCGAACAGACCCATCGCAGAGCAAAAGCGAAAATCCGTTGCGACGAAGGCCACGAATCCCCTTGGCCGGATCTTTGACGTCGGGAACCAAATCATCCGGCTTGGTCCAAATCACCGACTTAGCATCGCTCGATTCCACCACCATGGCAGTATTGGAAGTACCGTCAGTAATATCACGGAACTTTGTACCAAGGGGGTTCTTCTTACCGCGCATAGCGACTGCCGGAGGTGCCATGACCGCCTGGCCGGTACGGATCCCCAGGTAATTAGTTTTTCCAGGGCTATTGAGACTGCCGGCGGCCGCGTAAACGGCAGGCATGCGGGCAATCAATTTCTTATTGTGGGGACTGTCCCAGGGCTCATCAAGTTTGAACTGGCGGTAAAGCGCCTGGCCTTCGACAAAAGGCAAAATATGCACTCGCCAGCTTAACAAGGGCTTCCCATTCTTATCGGTACTATAAGCTGCTGGAAAGCCACCGTAACTGTCGTGAAAATTATGCATAGCCAGGCCAATTTGCTTGAGATTGTTCAAGCCGGCCACTCTCCGTGCGGACTCCCGAGCCGCCGAAACCGCTGGCAAGAGACTGGCGACGGCAACCGGGGCCGAAACACTCAAGCCATTGGATGGAACCGTCTGCGAGGAACGAAACTCAATCCCATCATCGACACGATGTACCGAAATAAGACCTGGCTGCAAATGCCGCAAGAGACTCTCCAGTGATGGCAACGAGGCCACCGTGATTGGGATGCCATCCCGCTGCAATTCGGAACAGACTGCCCGCAAGCCAACCTGCAAAGCGGGATAGGCCATCCGCAGCGCATCGGCCAAATCCAAGTACTGTACCGCTTGTGGCCCCTGACCATTACGAAACAACGGAGCAAGGCGAGGACTTGAGCTCAGGCTCTTAGCCCCCGTTACCTGCTGTCGTTTAAGGTGGGCCTTAACTGCCTGCGGGTATGCGCTCAACAACAACTGCTTATCTGTCACCGCCAGGCTCAAGGGAATCAAGTCGGTCGTAAAAACCACGATGTCCTGGCCTAGAAACGTTGACCTATTCACTCCAAAAGGTGCTCGGTGATTTCGTTGACCAGCCTGTGATAACATTTCTGTTATTTTCTTAAGCAGGCTATCCCGAAACTGGAGCAAGCGATCTCGGTCCTTGATATCGACCGCCAGCAGCCAGCCAGTAATCCAACCCCCAGTATCCGGCGACGTATAAAGATTCCAACTCGTGCCTAGCGAGGCAACCAGGTCTTCACGAATCTTACCTCCAATCATCTCTTCTAATTCACCCAAGGATTTCAGCAACTGCTGATATCCCCGTTCATCGACTGTTCTAAACACGTTTTCGACCAACCCGTAAGCCTGCAGAGCATTCATCCGCAGAACAAAAGCCGCCTGGGCGTCAGCCGGCACCGTGGCCATGTCTGTCGGGGCAAGGGCAGGTGCATCGAGCAAGCCCAAGGCCCCTTGCAACTTGCCATCCACGGTAATCGCCGAATAGCTGGCAAACTGATTTTCATCAAGCCCAGAGACACTCCGATAGGTTGTGACGTTGTTAAAGCCAAGCAGTTGGGCAACTTTCTGACCACTGCCATCATCGGGGGCCATCGAAACCAGCAGTGCCAGCAACTTTTCCATATCGGCATAAGCAACCGTCGACCTTCGCTTCAGTGGCCACCGCTGCAAAACCTCGGTCAGCCATTTCGGCTGCGGCGTCTGGATGCGTTTCACGATCCCTTCGACAGATCCTTTACCTAATCCAACCACCAGATACTGACCGTGCAACCCCCAGGTAATCACTGGGATACCACCACCGAGATCGAGTGTTCGAAACGGTTTCCCCTCGATCCTGACCTCACCAGTAGCTCGCTGCAACCCTTGCTGGACAAATCGCGTCAGCATTTTATTCAACGGTGGACCCTGATCACCAACCGCCAGCAGGGCCCCAGCGTCGACGACCAATCCTGTCGGCGTTAGTTCTGCTTTACGGAGATAAAGCGTTCCCGGACCCTGCAACACTTTTTCCACTAGCAGTGGAACAGCATCAGCAACTACCTTGGCTTCAGCCGTCTGACTTTGGCCGGCAATTTGGGCCATTGTTTTTCGGAGAGTTTGCAGTACGTCCATCCCAAACTGCTGCATTTCTGGTTCCGCCAACAATCGCTCCGTAGCATTCTGGCTGGCACTATCCGCTTTTCCTCGCCCCGACCAGTTAATGAAATACAAGCACTCTTCGGGTGCCACTTTTAGCATCAAGGGATCTGCAGCAGCAGGTGGCGTCCCCAGGGGGAGCGCCATGGCCACACTACTGGCAAACATCAATAACCAGCTAAAACCGAAACTCAACGGAGTCACGATGGATGACATATCAACTTTTCCTTATCGTCAATCATTCACAAATCAAAATCAGTGCGACCGGCAACTCTGCTAGCGGCGAGGAACATCCTCCACCGCCTCGATAGTTTCACCAAAGTCCATCCTGCGCCCAAAACTCTGTCGCTCAAGCGTAAAGAACATCATGCCTTGAAGCCAAAGCGCAACTCCACTAATGCCGGGCACGCTTTGCCGTCGATCCACGTAAACGCCATCTTCCTGTAAATACCAGGCAGTTACCGCCGATCCCAAGTGCGGCGCAATGGAACCCGCCGTCGGAAGAATACTTGAATCAATCTCAACTCCGCCGCGTTGCAGCTGTGCCAACACGACATTCACACCCACTTGGGTCAGCGGGTAGGCCCACTTGAACAGTTCCCGAGTATCGGTATAGACCACCACTGTTGGAGAACGCCCGGCTTGAAACAGCTTCGCTACCTGTGGCACCGCATCCAAGGACTTGGTCGACGCATCGTGTTTCAAATAGCTCTTCAATGCCTGGGGAAAGAGCGACACGACCAGTTCATCTTTTCGCAAACACCAGGCTGGTGTCACTAGGATATCGTCATCAGGAATGGCCAGGTAGTGGATCTGTTCTCCAGCAAATGTCATCTTCCGTAATGCTCCTGCCCTTCCCCGTTGCTGATCCCGCTCGCTTTGCCGCTGAAAAGACTCCATCACTTTCAGCAACCCGCGTTCGGCAGCGACACGATCTTTCAACCGCACGCTAAAGACCCAGCCGGTGACAAAACTCCCATTATTGGCCGTTGTATGTGCCGTCCAGAGATTTCCCAAGGCGGGAAACAATTCTCGTCGAACATCGTAACCCTCGAGTTCTCGGGCAATTTCTTGAAAACCCGATTCAAACTCACGAGCAGCACGGGGTTCAATTTGAGTCAGCGTTTCGACAATCCTGCTGACCGACTCCCCAGCATCCAGACGTAGAGCAATTGCCACCACGGCATCCGCCGGAATTCGCTGCAGGTCTTTCCTTTCCAACGGCCGATTGCCTGCCACTGCAAGAAAACCGGTCCGCTTACCATTGATACCCAGAAACGATCGCGTGACCGTCTCCTCTCCATCGAATCCAGAGACTGTTCCCAAGTGGGTGAGGTTTTCCAGTCCACTCACTTTAATCGTCCTGGAAACATCAGGATCAGGGACCGAGGTAAGTAGCAGTTTCAGACCTGCCTTAAGGTTCACATAGGCCAACGTCGACCGTTTTTCAACCGGCAATTGCCGAGTCACTTGCGTTAACCACTGCGGCGCAGGCGTCTTGGTCCGCTGGACGCTATTAGCAATGGCAGAATCGCCAACACCAAACAGCAAGTAATCGCGATGCAATCCCCAGGTAAGGGAAGGAATTCCCGGTCCCAACAGTGCCCGGTGAAACGTCACACCTTCAACCTTTACAGGTGTTGGCGGAGCTCGCACGATGGCTGAAAGAAACTGGTCAATGTGCTTAACCAGCTGTGGCCCCGCTTCTCCAACTCCCAGCATTAAACCAGCATCAATATCAAAACCATCCGGCTGCATCTGAAAGTGTGCCAGATAGAGGGCTCCTGGCCCTCTCATAAGCTGCCTGGCTCCTTGAGTCACCAGACCCGCTAACGCACCCGCCTCTGGTGACTTGTCACGTTCGGTAAGTTTCTTAATCCCGTCATCCAGCTGTTTCCAGAGCACTTTACTGAGCTGCCGGAACTCTACATCGGCGAGAACTCTTTCCAGCCGATTGATGCTTTTGACACTTGGATCCCCTGACTGGACCCAGGAAAAATAAACCAGGCAATCCTCTGGGGCAGCTTGATCAATCTTGACGTCCACCGGTTGCGGCGGCACCCCTAAAGGCAACCCCATGCCATTGCCGAAAAACAAGAGCAAAATACCCAGTTCAACCGGCCCTGCAAACATACGACAGCCTCCCTCTTTTGAGTCTTGCCCACGTCACTCACTCATGAAACCTGCTCATCTGCACGATCACAGAGTGCAACGGCTTCATGCGGTCAGCATATCACGTGCAATGGACCATATCCACTGGCTCTGCAGAAGCCGGTTGGAAGATCCCGCAAGAGGGCCACGTCAGCGGAACACTAGAATGAGTTCAACAGTCGTATTTTTTCGATTTCCATGGGAAATGTCAGGTAGGCTTTAAGCGAAGCACTCTTGGCTTCTGCTGCGCGAACCCTGCGACTCTTGGCCTCTGCCTTACGACGTTCTCGGCTCATGGTTGCATCTAATCTGTGTTCATTTCGATCCACGCTCTCCAGGGACTTCTGGGAATCGTTAAGTTGCTGGTTTACCAATCGCTGATTTTGTTGATGCTGCCAGTACAGATCTACCCGCGTACGTTGCACAGTCCAAGACTGGTTCTGCAAGGACGAGAGATTACTGTCGGTCCAAAAGAGCTGGCTGTTCAATCGGTCAATACGCAGCATTAACTGTTGAATCACGATTGGATCCACTTCGCTCTCCAATTGCAGTCTCAACCAGTTCAGTTCCGAGAGCAGGTAATTCTTACTGCGCCAGACGGTGTCTGCCTGGCCGTCAAGACGCCAAAGGGTGTTGGTTAGTGGCCGGTCTTCTTGCCCCCAAAACTGCTGCTGATCACGCAACTCGTTTCGCAAGTCATTCTTCTGGTCGTTGAGATCTTCTCGCCGCTGTTTGAGATCCTTGCGGATCTGTTGTTGCCTTTGATCTAACTCCTGCAAACGCTTTTGCACCTCAAGCTGTGAATCTTTCTCTAGCTGCCTTGTCGCCAACTGCTGACCTGTAAATGTCTTCAGGACACTCTTCCGCCCCTGTTCAAAGGCCTTTCGTTGAGCTTCATTCCAACGCTGCGCCAGCAACGTCCGATGCTGTTTCAGGGTAACAGGATTGATCGCCGTGTTGGCGGGACCTTCGATAAATCCAACTAACTGGCCTGTCCAAGTGGCCAGTTGAAGCAACTGGTCAGCCGTTGCCGGAACCACACCTCCTCCCTGAGCCGCATCAGTCTGCAACGTCCCCCGGACCACCAGTTGCCCAAGTTGTTGCACCTCCGCCAATGCCACATCGTGCTTGCGGGTCAACACCGAAAACCAGATCCTCGCCCGCCAGAGCGGCAAATAGTTAGGGTGCTGCAACAGAAGTTCTTGGAGTGAGTTTTCAGCATCCGCATACTTGCGTTGCCTAAATTGAATGAGCAGCGTAGCGTAACCGAGCCGATGGTCTGGACGGGTTGCCAGTTGTAGTTGTTCAGCCCGCTGGCGGGCATCTTGATACCCATCCAGGGAGACCTTCCATCCCCGGTCCAACAGATCTTTGAGCGCCGCCTGCTGCAAGGGACTTTGCGCAAGCTCACTGGCTCGCAGACAAACAGGAGAGTCGACCTTCAACAAGGCGACTAGGAGAACAAAAACTCCGCTGTTGCGGAGACAACGAATCAGCAGGTTTAGGGACATCAGTCACCTCCCAGGTAGCTAACATGGTACCTTGGAATGAGTTGGGCGAGCTCTCTTGCCTGGTCCCCACCCTGCTGAGCTCTCGATACAATGGCAATCATATTCTCTGTTGTTGATCAGGACAAGGGAGCTTTGGCTTATCCAATTCAGCAAACAAGCCTACAATAAAGGGGTTGGGGGTGGGAACAGCCAAACTTTCCCAGCCTGCTGACATTTCACTGGATGGACACTCGGTGACCAGGCGGGTCCCGTCTATCCAACCGGCACCGTTAAGGACGAACAAGAAAGGACCTTGTATGTGGCAACCCTACTTCACCGCTGGAAAATGGCATCAACGGGTCAGGGGGTGCTTGCTAGTCGTTTTCTTATTGAGTCTTCTTCCACAGGACGTGACGTCCGCTCAACAACCTGTCGCCACGGATGCCAACTCGTTGAATGTGGAACAGATTGCAGCCAAGACCCGTTCGTCACTGGTCAGCATTAGTACGACGGGACGAGACGGTCGCACGCAGGGAATTGGAACTGGATTTATTGTCGACAAGAGTGGCCTGATCGCCACCAACTTGCACGTCATCGGCGATGCCCGGCCGTTTCAAGTGGAGATGTCCGATGGCCGCAAGTTGCGTGTAGTCGCCATCCACGCTTCCGACCGCAAGATGGATCTGGCCGTCATTCAAGTCGCCGAAAGGGACTTACCGCCCCTTTCGCTGGGGGACCCGAGCAATCTCAAGAAAGGCGCTCCGATTGTCGTCATGGGAAATCCTCATGGCCTAAAGCACAGCGTCGTAAGTGGTGTCAATTCCGGTATACGAGAAATTGATGGCCGCACCATGTTGCAACTGGCCATACCAATTGAACCGGGCAACAGCGGCGGCCCGGTACTGGATCGAAAAGGCCATGTTCATGGTATCGTAACGATGAAGTCGCTTGTGACTGACAATCTTGGATTCGCTGTTGACGTACGAATGCTCCAGGCGTTACTCGACAAACCGAATCCCGTTCCCATCGATCGCTGGATGACCATTGGCATCATTGATGACCGCGACTGGAGCCCGTTGTTTGGAGCAACGTGGCGGCAGCGAGGAGGGCGTATCCTCGTTCGCGATACTGGACGAGGCTTTGCCGGTCGCTCCCTCTGCCTGTCCACCAAACCAGTCCCCGAGATTCCCTACGAAATTGCGGTCACGGTCCGGATGGACAAAGAATCGGGAGCCGCCGGACTAGTCTTCCATGCCGATGGACAGAACAAACACTACGGGTTCTACCCCTCCAGCGGCAAAATCCGCCTAACTCGCTTCGAGGGCGCTGATGTCTTTTCCTGGCAAGTACTCTATGACCAGCCGAGCGAACACTATCGGCCTGGCGAGTGGAATACCTTGCGGGTACGGATTGAGAAGGATCAGTTTCATTGCTACGTCAATGACCAGTTGGTTCTCACTTCACGAGACAACGGCTTTAAGACAGGTCGGGCGGGGCTGGCCAAGTTCCGAGATACCCAGGCCGAGTTTCGCCACTTCCGAATCGGCAACAAACTTGACCACACTACGCTTGCTCCAGAATTAGCCGCCAAGCTCAACCAGTTAATTGAAGGCTTGCCTCGACTCGATACGCTCAGTAGTGCCCAGTTAAAAGCACTCCAGGAAAATCCGGCGGACAGCCGCGAATTATTGCGCCGGCAAGCTGAGCAGCTAAAAGAGAGGGCTGCAGAACTCAAGAAAATTTCCGCCGACATTCACGCCCGTTCGATCGGCGACAGGCTCAACAAAATATTTCCGGACCAGGCTGGTGCCCAGGCAGCTGATCCTAAAGACGCAGACTTACTGCAGGCCGCCCTGCTGATTGCCCTGCTGGACGAAGAGGAAATCGATATCGAAGCGTATGTTCGTCTCATCGAACGAATGGTGGCCGACATTTCGAAGAAAACCAAGACGGACGCAAGCTCCGCCGACAAGCTTGCGGCACTGGACCAGTACCTGTTTCAAGACAATGGTTTCCATGGCAGTCGTTTTGACTATTATCATCGTGCCAATAGTTACTTGAACCGTGTCATTGATGATCGAGAAGGCCTGCCCATCACGCTCTGCGTACTCTACATCGAATTAGGTCGTCGACTGGGCCTAACGATCGAGGGCGTGGGATTACCGGGGCACTTCGTGGTACAGCATATTGGAGATGACAAGAAGTCGCAATTGATTGATGTTTTCAATGAAGGAAAACGATTAAGTCGCGAGGACGCCATTAAGCTGGTTGCCGAACACAGCAATCAGCCATTCCGGGACGACTATCTAAAACCCGTGTCCAAACGCCTGATTGTCAGTCGCATGCTCAATAACTTGATGGGCCTGGCTCAGCAAAAAGAAGACAAGGAGTCGATGCTTCGATACGTCGAGCTTATGATGGCTCTAGATTCCCACTCCGTCCAGAGTCGCGGGATGCGTGCCATCTTGCGGTTTGAAACCGGTCGAAAGAAATCCGCCGTTGCGGACCTGGACTGGTTTCTTGAACATCGTCCCGAAAATCTCGACTTGGACCGAATCCAGCAAATGCGAGAGCTTTTTTCCCGATGAGAATTGCCGTTACTGGTGCCACAGGATTTATAGGCCACTATATCGTTCGCCAATTGCTTGCCGCTGGCCACCAACTGGCCTGCTGGTGCCGTGAATCGAGTGATCGTGGCGGTTTTACTGACGATGCTGACAATCTTCAGTGGATAACGGGAGAATTAGGCGATTCAACGGCTACCGAGCAACTGGTCACCGACTGCGAAGCGGTCGTCCATGCCGCTCTTTGGCGCCCGGGAGTTCAGTTTCGAGGGGAAGAAGGTGACCTGGTACAGTTCGCAGAAACGAACCTGCTGGGCACTCTCCGATTGATGCAAGCTGCCCGCAAACACAATGTGCCACGATTTATTTTTCTTTCCACGTGTGCTGTCCACGAGACCATTCTTACTGATCGCCCACTCGACGAAAGCCATCCACTTTGGCCAAACAGTCATTACGGAGCCCACAAAGCAGCAATTGAAAAATTTGTGCACAGTTATGGCCTGGGCGAAGGCTACGATATCTGTGCACTGCGACCTACTGGCGTTTACGGACTCTCTCGACCAGCAGATCAAAGTAAGTGGTATGACTTAATCCGAGCTGTCGCCAATGGTGAAACGGTGCAATGCCAACGTGGCGGCAAAGAAGTTCATGCCGCCGACGTTGCCCGCGCCGTCGAAGTACTGCTGCAAGTCGATGGGATCGCTGGCCAGTCATACAATTGTTATGACATGTACATCAGCCAGTGGGATGTTGCCCATCTGGCCAAGGAACTGTCAGGCAGCGGCGCAACCATTGAAGGCAGCCAGACCGTGCCAAAGAACCAGATTGAAAACCGAAAGATCTGCCAACTGGGCATGCAATTCGGCGGCCCGGCATTACTGCAACAAACCGTTGAGCAAATCCTGAAGTCCCTCTAGAGTCGGTAGCGGCCTGCCAACCTATTTCTTAGCGACAGGAATCGCGAAGTCGCCGCTCAAGTCCCGCCAAATCGAATGGATATGGCTCGCCGGGTTCCCTGCCGCATCGGGCTGAGTATTGACGAACTCCACCAGGAACGTGGGCCCCTGGATCCGGTAGTAGTGGCCAACACCTGGCTTTCGTGAACCGGCCCAGGAAAAATGAATATTCTCTGGCTTCGCCGCAATGATGGCCCTGTTCCGTTCCGCCATCACCGGTGCCGGCATCACTCGCATATATTCAAAAACAAGGTTCTTGAGCAGGCTCTTTTGCTTCGACTCCATCGCTCCGTAGGTCAAGCCAACGGCTTTCGTCTGAGGCGGCTGAGCTTCTCCCGCAGCCCGCACTTCACGAGGAGCCTTCTCTGCAATCATGGCAATCTTTAATTCTTCTTCGGAGAGGCTGTTGATCAAGTCAAAGGCCAAGCTCTCTTCTTTTGCCAGTACGCGTTCCCCTTTCTTGAGGCCGGGAAAATCGGCCGGCACGATAATGGGATTGGCACAAAGCACGGTTGGTGTCGAGGAAATCACCTTCCCCTTATCGACAACAAAGTTCAGTGACAAATGATGCCCCTCGATACTGAGCCCCCAGCGAGATTCGGCGCCGACTTCCCCGAACAGCGTGTAGAAATACCGTTCGGTTTCGCGACGAAACTTACCAGGGTTCGCTTTCTCCAGATCATGCAAGACGGCTTCCAAGGCCATGATTTTCTGGGCC
>Ga0310342_100001470_pt1 | contig 14637 bp, 7 predicted proteins | sample S15DNA20500_MG_FD_206155 | JGI IMG/M metagenome (GOLD analysis project Ga0310342, IMG submission 206155) | Marine microbial communities from station ALOHA, North Pacific Subtropical Gyre - S1503-DNA-20-500_MG | ecosystem: Environmental > Aquatic > Marine > Oceanic | place: Pacific Ocean: North... | reverse complement strand
CAGGAAAGCATCGGGATGAAAACTTTAAGCAAATGATCGAAGTGGCTAAAGAAAATGAAAAACCTATTCGTATCGGAGTTAATTGGGGTTCTCTAGATCAATCCCTACTTTCTAGACTGATGGATGACAATGCTACATTATCTAATCCTCTAGATTCCCGCCAAGTAATGCTCAAAGCTATTGTGGAGAGTGCCTTAGAATCAGCCATTCTAGCAGAAAGCTACGGTTTGCCTCATGATCGAATCATTCTGAGCGCAAAGGTTTCGGGAGTTCAAGATCTAATCGATGTTTATCGTACCATGGCATCCCGTTGTGACTATCCACTGCACCTCGGTTTAACTGAGGCTGGAATGGGAACTAAAGGGATCGTATCAAGCACAGCAGCTCTATCAATTTTACTACAAGAGGGAATTGGTGACACCATCAGAGTTTCCCTTACACCAGCTCCAGAGGGAGACCGAACTGAAGAAGTCTTGGTCTGTCAGCAGATCCTCCAGTCCCTAGACATTCGCAGTTTTTTTCCCCAAGTGACAGCTTGTCCTGGATGTGGAAGAACCACTAGTACCTTATTTCAAAAAATGGCTGATCAAATACAAGTCTATCTCCGCTCTCAAATGCCCGAGTGGAGAAATCAGTACCAGGGAGTTGAAGACCTCAAGGTAGCCGTTATGGGATGTGTTGTAAATGGTCCTGGAGAATCAAAACAAGCTAACATTGGAATATCTTTGCCAGGCACTGGGGAAGACCCGAAAGCTCCAGTATTTGTAGATGGACAATTCACTACAACTCTTCGAGGTAAAAACATCGTAAAGGAATTTCTTAATATTCTAAATCGATATGTGCAGTCTAATTATGCCAGAAGGGATAATTAGAGTAGCGTTTGACTCGAATGGGATTAACGCTAATTCAAATTATCTTGTTTTCTTTCCTGAAAATAGAACCATTTAAAATTAAAGATTGAGAAGTTGAATGAAAAAAAGTATGGCTTTGTTAGCAATCTGGTCCACTATATTCTTTTATTCGGTATTTCTTTACCCCTCCTTATCCAAAAATCCGTCACATGTTATTCCTAAAGGTGAGACACTTGTTTATGAGGTTCGTTGGAATCCTCCAATCTGGATGTTCTTCTTACCTACTATCAGTGCTGGGGAAATGGTGCTCAAGTTCCACAACACTATTGATTACAAAGGCGAAAAAGCCTTTAGAATAACGGCAGAGGCTGTTTCTTCAGGATTCCTGCCTCAACTCACTGGATTTACTGTCAAAAATTATTATGAGTCATTGGTAAACACAGAGGGGTTTTGTTCAACCCGGTTTACTGAAATTGCCCGAGAAGAAAAAACCACTAGACCAGGTCGAAGGAAAAGATATCGTGACAAAATATTAACTATAGATTACAAAAAGCGTGTTGGTAAGTATCTGACCTACGATGCTACTCAGAATCCCCCAAAGGAACTTAAAAACAAAAACTTTGAAGAACTCCCTGCATGTGTACAGGATTTTTTGTCTGCCGTTTATCAAACTCGGCTCAAGGAAATTAAGGTTGGCGATACTTATCTTGTAAACATAAGTAATAATGGGATTATCAAAAAGGTTAAAATCCGTGCTATAAAAAAGGAAACAGTAATAGCTCTTGCAGGAACCTATTCCACGATAAAGATCAAATCCAGCTCAGTACGCGGTCTCTTTAAAGGAGGTGGAAGCTTGGTAGTTTGGGTTACAGATGACGACAGAAAAATGCCTGTTAAATATGAGGCAAAAGCCTGGCTCGGAAAAATATTTGGAACAATTATGAAAATTGAAAATGCATCAGAAAAAAAAACTAACCCTTAAGCCACTGATCTTCTATACCAGCTCTTTAATTGGAACGCCAGTTTCATCATTAATCGAATTGGCTATTTTTATGGGACGACCAATTGGATGCATATACTCTTCGGTCCAGTCAATTCCAAATGCTTTGTATATAGTCGCTAGAAGATCACCAATGGTTACCATCCGGTCAGCTACATAGGCTCCACGTTCATCACTTGCTCCAATGACCTGACCACCTTTGATTCCCCCTCCTCCCAAAACCATTGACCAACAGTGACACCAGTGGTCCCGACCCCCCCCACGGTTCAAATCGTAAGTTCGGCCAAACTCGCCCCTAACAACTACGACTGTTGATTCAAGTAATCCCCTTTGTTGAAGATCTTCTAAGAGAGTAGAAAGTGCTTGATCTAACACAGGTACAAGGTAATCCCGATGTTGGTAATCATTACCAAAATGAGTGTCCCAGCCGCGTCCACTTTCTGGTCTATTTAAATCTAGAGCCGTAACAAAGCGACTCCCAGCTTCTACCAAACGTCGGGCAATCAAGACACTCTGTCCTAAAGTGTTACGTCCATAAGCATCTTTTACCTTGTTAGGCTCTCGAGACAAATCAAAAGCTCGACGAACCGCTGGAGATAGAATCATATTTAAAGCTTGAGCTCTAAAAGCATCCATCTTAAGGTGTTCAGCACTCTCCACTCGCTGGCGATAAAGATTGTCTACCACCGACAGGAATGAATTCTGTGATTCCATCCTTTCGATTGAGAGTGAGGCAGGCAAACTTAAGTCAGGAACTTCAAAATCTTTTTGATTTGGATCAGGAATCTCCATGGGGTTATATTGCGCTCCCAGAAAATGAGCCCCGTAGAAATCCTTATACGCAGAGTGAGGTTCCGGGAGAATAACATTGGGGGGAACGCTGTTTCGAGAACCCATCTCCTTGGTAATGATGGAGCTGAAGGCAGGATAGTTCATAGAGGGGTTGGGCCGATGACCAGTCATCACGTAGTGATGTCCCTTGCCATGGTTATTCTCCTCAGTGTGCATAGAGCGTATGACAGCAAGTTTATCCATGTGCTTGGCAGTCCGAGACAACAGTTCGGAAACCTGGATCCCAGGTACGTTCGTGGAAATAGGTTGAAAAGAGCTGTTGGGTTTGGGGTCCCACATATCAATATGGCTAGGTCCTCCATTTAACCAGATCAGGATACAGGCCTGAGCCTTGCCTGTTTCGGCTCTCCTAGTAGATGCCGTCAGCTGCTGAAGTTGCAGGATTTGATTGAGGCTAACTCCTAAAAAACTTAAGGAGCCCACTTTAAGAATTGAACGGCGATTGTAATCCGGTTCAGAATTTGTCCAAACTTGTTTACTTTTGATAGCGGCCACCTCATGAAAAAAATCAAATGCAAATTCTTGGGTTGGTTAGGTGTTTCTTTACGTATCTCAGCTGACAACTGAGAAATCAATGTTTATGTTCTAGTATACTGCAGAAGCAGTATTACCCTCTAATGATTTTCAGAAAATTCACGAGAACTGATCAAAGCTAAAAGTATATCTTCTAACGCCTCGTCACGCAGAGAACGCAACTTAATTAGATTCATCAATCGTTCTCGCTCCACTGTGGACGGAAAACGGCAAAGGCTTGCCAGGTATAGTTCATCAATAATTTCTTCATTGGAGGCTTTCTTCTGAACAAGCTGGTTTAGCCGCCCACCCTCCTTAGAAAGTTTTTCTGTATAAGTGGAACCAACCAGCATATGGAGAGCCTGACTAAGATTTACTTGATTTTTCCGGTCTCCCACAACGGCTCTTTCGGGTCGCCCATAAACATCCAGAAAGCGGGAGTAATATTGCGATGGAAACTTCAGGTTGATAGCCCGAGTTCCAAAAGGCGCGGTTTCGAAATCATAAATTCCCTCTGGAAGCAGAAAATCCTCGGCAACCCCAGTTGCACTTGATAGTGCGTCTAAGAGCACTTCGGCCTCAAGGGCACGAGGTAACGCACGAGAATAATTAATTGTATCTCTGCGATTGGTTTCATTGGGAGAACTTGAAAGCTGATAGGTCCTTGATAAAACAATACGCTGAATAAGATGTTTTAAATCATGGTCGTGGCGCTGAAAATCATCTGCCAAAATTTGTAGAAGCCTCGGATGGGTCGGTGGATTACCCAGACGAAAATCGTCAATGGGGTCAACCAGTCCCCTTCCAAAAAAGTGTCCCCACACACGGTTGACAGTAGCTTCAGAAAAGTCTGTCTGTGCTGTCATCCAACGAGCTAGATCCATTCGTAAATCAGTCATAGAAGTGTCTTGGAGTCTTTGACCGTCCAAAAACATCGGATCCACAAGAGTCTTGTTGCGTGGATGGGTTATCGGTGCAAAGGTCAGCTTAGTCCTGCCCTCAGTCCCAAAGTTCTCTTCCTGTCCTAATGGATCGTCATAAACCACTGATGGTCCAGTCCCCATACTGGTGGTGCGGCCAAAGAAAGCTGCAAGGCCCCAGAATTGATTTTGGGTCCAGCGATCATAGGGATGATTATGGCACTGCGCACAATCCATTCGACGACCAAAAAAGACTCGAAACTGTTCAGCCACCACCTGTTCGGGGTGGAAGTCTCCACCAGTGCTGAAGTGGCTGGCCGGGCCGTGACTACCCTGAGCAGCTATTCTTTCCTGAGCAATTAGGTCATATGGTTTGTTAAATTTGAGACTACGTCGAATCCACTCCCAATAAGAATATTGTGAAACTTTGACACGGAAAAGATCCGCTAAACGAAAGGTCCAATATTCAATGTATTCAGGAGAATTCAACAGGGTTCTAACTAGTTTTTCTCGTTTTTGTGAATCTTGGTTAGCAATAAAATCACGGACTCTATTGGGGGGAGGAAGTGTTCCTGTTATATCGAGGCAGACTCGCCGCAAAAATTCACTATCACTGGAAAGTTCAGAGGGAATGATATGAAACCTTTCAAGTTTGTTAAAGATTTCTTCATCAATAAAATTAGTCCGAGACAAAAGAGGGTAGTCTTCAATAAATTTAGAAATTACACCAAAGCGAGCAACAGCAACCTTACCAGGGTATCTCACCAAAATCACTGCTTCACCAACCCGTTTTGCTTTTACTAAACCCTCTGAAGTTACCTGTAAAATCTCAGCATCTAATGATTCATAATGTACTTGATTAGTGACATCTTCCTGACGCCCATTGGAAAAGTGTGCGGTTACCAACATCTGATGCTTTCCTAATCGATCCAAAATGGCTTCCTCTGGAAAAACTTGTATCCGCTCGACAACTAGGTCTTTTTTTTCAGGTTGGGTATAGGGAGCACCAGCTTGAATCCAACTGAGCAAAACATCATAATCTTCAGAACCTTCTTCAAATCGCTGGCCACCGCCATGTGGCTGCAGCATAGCTGGTTTCTGCAAAATCAAACTTTTCTCGGGAATCTCTATACTAATTCGAGGATTTCTGGGTTGTATAGGCTGATCAGTAAGAACTTGGTATCCTCCTCCCTGTTTAATCCACTCATAATCTTCGAGAGGGTGACTTGCATTAGAAGAGAGTCGAAAACCACCCCTCCCTTTTACTCCACCATGACAACTACTACTGTTACAGCCTTGTTTAGTTAATATCTGAGTAATATCTTTAACAAAACTGACGGGCGATTCCAGAAGGGAATTTTCACACCAAAGTACTGCAGTAGCTGTATGCCCATCAATTTTTGCAGTAATTGTTGTCTTTCCATCTGAAAGTGAGACAACTCGACCATGCTCATCAACTTTTGCAATACGAGGATCAGAAATTGAGAAACTGGATTTTGAGGTGATCTCTTGTTTCCGCCCATTTGAGTAGGTAGCCAGAAGCAAGAAACGTTGGGAAGCACCGTTCCCACTTAGAACAACTTTCTGGGGTACAAGACTTAGAGACAACAATAACTGTTCGGAACTCGCCCAAAGATTGGAACTAAGTACTAGGCTGGAAAAAAGTAAAACAGACAGACTATTTTTTGTAAGAGAGATAGCCCAAAGAATTTTGGAAACCAACATTATTTTTACCACCAACACTCGCTTATTCTCCTACTGTTAATCGACTAATAATACTGGCAGAGTTAGGGTCAATCAGCATTAAATGTAAATCCTTTACAGGTAGAAACATTCCAGGTCTGTTTTTAACAACTCCCCTGGCTACTATTCGTATTTTATAGGGTACAGCACTGGGAAGTACACTTTTCTCCGCTACTAAACTAAATGCCAGTTTTTGGGTTTGAGGAAAAAATCGGTCCTTATGAAGTCCACCCCTAGGTCCTGCGTCACGAACTGATGTTTTTGCTTCTTCTATAAGACTGGGAAGAGCACTTACACCGGAAGGTAAATTTTCAAAGCCTAAAACTACCAGATGGTCAAACGCCTCTTCTTTTTCAATGGTCACTGTTATCTTCTTGGCCTCACCTGGAACTAAGTTAATATGATCTAGAGTTCCCAAAGTAATTTTTCCGATGTGGGGTACCTGGGACCTGACTAAAACTCGATAGGAAAATTCTTCTCCACCCAATCGTGAAGTCAAATCCTGCAGACGCAAAAAATAAGTACCCTTTTTTTGGAAAGTAAATATTATTTTGGGCCGGAGAAATTTATTCCAAAAAGCTGAATTGTTTTCTACAATCCGATAAATATTTGAACAAACCCTTTGACCTTTTGAATCCAACACCTCTAATAGGAGACTCAATCCTGGGTCCATTTGTTTGGTTGTCTCTATTTCAAAAGCTAGTCCTTGTTCTGTTTCCACCGGAAAGGTAAAATAGTCAACATCCCCTGGTTGATTAATACTTCCCTCAACCACCGTAGGTAGGGAAAGAGGAATTGCTTGTTCCTGGGAGTTCTTAGGTTCTTCATCCATGGTCCATTGAAGCTTTTCAACCTTCTGTCCAATAGACACTTGGTCAGTATTTTTTAAGGCCAGTGTACCGTTCGGAAAAACTTTTGATAACTGCCCAGTACGAGACCATAGCTGATTATGTCGATCAGTCGAAATCTTACGGGCAAACGATCGTTCTTCCCAGTGAAAAAAGTCCGGAACATGGGCTTGTTTTAGTTCAGTCCATTCTCTCATCTTAGAAGGATTTCCAGAGTCACTCTTGGAGATCCGGAGCTGATATGCATGCCCTGCACCACCTTTATTAGTCACGTTCCCAACAGAGACCAAATAACGACCAGATTGAGTAAAACGATGCTTTAACCTCGGCCTCAAAACTTTTCCTTCTACTGGCAAAGGCAAAAACGTTGACTCGTCCAATACTTCCATTCTGGTAACCTTTTGACTATCAAACCAGCTGCCAGTTGGTCTGTATAAAATGATTTCCGGAGACTGAAGATTAATTGGGGAACCAGGCAAAACTCCTCCAGTCGTGAGAACCTCAAATTGTAGTTTTTCATCTTTCGAGGGGAAAAATTCATAAAAATCCATTTCTCCATGATTGGCAATCTTACCATTAAGATTGACAGGCACTGCAATGGATTGAGCTGTGATAGCAGTTCCATGAAAATCATCTTTTTCAAATGTATTTACCTCAGAACTGACAACCAAGCTAAGAGGACTAGAAATACCCCAGTCAGTTATGAGGCGTAACTCATGGACACCAATGGCAGCCTGAGGAGAAATTTCAATTCGAATTAAAATTTCTTGGCCAGGATCTTCCCAGCGTTTGCTAAATCGACTCTTTTGAATAAAAAATTGACTAACTTCTCGAACCTGACCAGTTAGATGACTGCAATCAAACCAAACAGTATGAACGCCTTCAAGACCTTCACCCCGAACAGTTGTATCAAAAAAAGATCCTTGATGAGAACCCTGTGGAAAAAGAGAAATCAACCGTGGGTTTTTTCGTTCCTTTTGTTTGTCACTTGTTGCTGCAAGATTTGGCTCAAAAACCAAAAACATAAGGAGAAGACTAAATAAGGCATTCATTGCAGCTACACGGATACATAACGGGTACCATTTATTTGAGAAAGTAGTATCTGATCTGGTGAACATTTGATTAATTACTGATAAATATCAGTTCTTCTGCAGAATCTATAATAGGTGATTAGCAATACTACCTAAGAATCAAACGTTAATAATATTTGAATGAGCCCTTCAGAGAATATAGTTACATCAATATTCTCTCTACTGGGCAAACCTTTAAGGATGGAAATTAAAGTTAGCTGTGGGTAATTCTTAACAGTCTAAATTAATTCGTGTACAGGGTGGCCTTGCTTATCACCTATAGAATTAGCAATGTAAAGTGGTCTTCCATCTAAACCGGTATAGGTTTTAGTCCAATCAATACCCAATGCTTTATAAACAGTTGCAAAAAGATCCCCCTGGGTTACCTTTCGTTCAGCCACATAAGCTGCTCGTTCATCACTAGCACCAACGATCTGACCACCCTTAATACCTCCACCTCCTAGAACCATTGACCAGCAATGACACCAGTGATCTCTTCCAGCTCTTGGATTTATATTGGGAGTTCTCCCAAATTCACCCATTGCGAGGACTACTGTAGACTCCAATAAACCTCTTTCGTCTAATTCTGTCAACAAGGTAGACATTGCCTGGTCAAAACGAGGTGCTAGGTTTTCTTTAAGTAACTTGTCATTATCAAAATGAATATCCCATTCACTGTGGTTGAAACCCTCAGCTGTCACAAAACGACACCCTGATTCCACCAGTCTGCGAGCTAGTAGTACTGATTGTCCAAAACGTGTTTTTCCATACGATTCTTTAACCTTGTCCGATTCTTCTGAAAGATCAAAAGCTTTTTTGACATTAGGAGATAAGATCATTCTTAGTGCCTGCTCTTGATAACTATCCATCTTATTAAACCGGGCAAATTTTTCTTTCTGGCGAAACTCGTGATCCACAACCTTTAAAAAAGTTTGCCGGTCTTGAATTAATTCAGCTGACAATGATTTTGGTAGAGTTAAATCTGGAATCTTAAAATCTTCTTGACTTGGATCAGGTACAATCATGGGATTGTACTGTGGACCCATGTTGCCAGCCATATAAGAGTGATCATATGAAAGTGGAGGTGTAACAACATAGGGAGGAACATTATTCTGTCCCCCTAGTTCACGTGAAACAATAGATCCAAAACTTGGAAACCGAAAAGCTGGATTAGGACGATGACCAGTCATACCATAATAAGTACCTTCGGGATGATTGTTCTCTTCAGTATGCATGGACCGAATGATGGAAAGTTTGTCCATGTGCTGGGCTGTTTTAGGAAGCGTCTCAGAGATTTGAATCCCAGCTACGTTGGTTCCTATTGGTTTAAAATTACTGTTGGGTTTAGGATCCCACATATCCATATGAGGGGGTCCACCTGACAACCAAATTAATATGACAGACTGGGCCTTAGTCGGTATTCCCTTACCAACTGCAGCAAGGGTTTCCTTCATTCGGAAATAGTCACTTAGCGTTATACCTAGAAAACTTAGTCCACCCACTCGAAGAAACTGTCTACGTTCATGTTCGGCTTCCACGAAATTCAACGCTGACTTTTTTTCACTCATAACCACCCTCGACAGGATACATGATCCTTAATTATTTAGACTGTTTTAGTACTACGAACCACTAAAAATTGTTAAAATTACTTCTCTAAGTATCAATTATTGTGAAGGAATTGTCTAGAACTAATTATAGCCCAAGTTAATGATTCTAGAGCTTCTTTTCGAGGCCGTTTTTGAATCATTCCTTGAAGTTTCATCAGTTCTTCACGACTTGGAAACCGTGAGAGGGATCCTAAATAAAGTTCTTCAATAATTTCTTTATTAGTAGCACCACTCTGAAGGATTTGATCTAACCACCCTCCTTGTTTAGTAAGTTTTTCATTAAAAGTTTTTCCTGTTAAAACATGCAGTGCCTGGGACAAGGCAGGTTCAGGTTTTCCCTCCGGAAGTGCTTTACGCTCATTTCGTTCAAAAAGCTTCATAAAGCTTGAAGGCGTGCCTGGCAGTAAAGTAATTGCTCGAGTCCCTGATGGAAAACCCTGTTTGCCACTTATATATTCTTCTGGAACACCTGTCACATGGGAAATTGCATCAAGAAGTACAGCTGCATCCAGGGGTTTAGGTAGAGCATGAGAAAAGTTTATCCGATCTCCTTTATTAGTGTCGTTAGGATAGCTAGACAACTGGTAGGTTCTAGACTGAACAATCAGTTGCATTAATTTCTTAACATCATGATTATTTTCTCTAAAGTACTTCGCCAGAGCTTTGATGAGTTTAGGATGGGTGGGCGTGTTAATCGAACGAAAGTCATCTACAGGATCTACAATACCTCTACCAAAAAACCAATCCCAAGCCCTGTTAACAAAGGTTTCAGCAAAGTAGGGGTGCTTCACGATCCACTGAGCTAATTTCATTCTCAGATCCGTTCTCTCGTCCAAGGGTAGTACATCACCATCCAAGACACGAGGTTCAACAACTTTACTTGTTTTAGGATGAATCACCTGACCAATATGTTCTGGATCATCGACGATTAATGAGTCAACCATAACATTTTCCCTAACATCAATCATCCGACCATAAAAAGCAGCCATGCCCCAAAATTGATCCTGACTCCAAGCTTCAAAAGGATGATCATGACAACGAGCACAATCCAAGCGACGACCTAAATATAAACGCACCTGCTCAGCGATCATATCGGGTGGTGGAATGATAAAGCGTAACTGGTAATAAAATCTGGAAGGACCATCATAACCCTGAGCCGCAATACGTTCTATTGCTATTTGGTCATAGGACTTATTGATAGCAATACTTTCCCGTAACCACTCTCCATAGAGATTGGTGTCTTTTGCCACTTGAGTTGCTCCACCATACCAACGAAAAATTTCGGCATAACGAAAGTGGAGAAAATCCTGAAATTCTGGCGAATTCAACAAAATTTCTATAAGATTTTTGCGCTTATTCGGGTCTCGAGAAATTAAAAATTCACGCACTCGATTAGCAGGGGGTAACGTCCCTGTTAGATCCAAACAAATGCGTCTTAGAAACTCAGCATCACTGGAAAGTTCCGAAGGTATGATATTGAATTTCCGGAGTTTGGCAAAAACGTGTTTATCAATTAAATTGTTCTCTGGTATTTCAGGATAGCTGGACAGTGGACTGGCAATAACCCCAAATCGAACACTAGCAGCTTTACCTGGAGCCCTAATTAAAATGCTGGTCTCTCCTCGTTTTTTGGCCTGTACCAAACCATCTTCAGCAACTTCAACAACCGTACCATTTTTAGCTTCATAAACCACCTGACCTGTAACATCCTCTTTACGACCATTACTAAGGTGAGCAGTTACCAAAATTTGTTGGCTTCCCTCTAAATTCAGGACCCTTTCCTTCGGATAAACCTCTAATTTTTCGATTTGAATACTTTCAGACTCCCCTTCCTCACCATAGGGTGCCCCTGATTGAATCCATGTTAAAATCGTAGAGTATTGTGGAGAATCCACACCAAATCTAAGGCCACCGCCATGAGGGACTTGAAGGCTTGGTTTAAGTAGAAGCGTACTTTTTTCGGGATTCTCTAGATTAATCCGTGGTTCTTTCGGTTCCTCAGACTTTTCCGTCAGTACCTCAAACTTACCTCCCTTGACAATCCATTTAAAATCATCACGAGGATAAAAAGAATTAATCGATAACTTAAAACCTCCTCGTCCAGGCACAGATCCGTGGCAGGCAGTTTCATTGCATCCTTGTTTAGTCAATAATGAACCAATCACTCTTGGAAAACTAAAGGGACGTTTTTCCTGAGCCTCAAGAATTTTAATAGTAGACCTGGATTTTTTATCTTTTACCTTAGCTATCAAGAATAATTCCCCATCCTTGATTGGACTTACTTTGTTAGTTTTATCAAACACAATGAAGCCAGGTTTTGATGCCGAAAACTGTCCCTCTGATGTAATGTCTCGGCGAAGTCCATCACTAAAAGTACCCATTAATAGAAAACGCTGCGAGGCATCCGCACCCCAAAGGGTAATTGCTTTTGGTACCAATTCAATGGATATTAGTTTTGCAGATAAATTAGTAGAAAGAGGGGTGTCAGGAGGTTGACTATCCATTCTTACCGTGGAGGCTGTCACTAAAACAAGAATGGCACAAGATAGAATCCCAGCCTTAACAGAAATGAAAAATTTTCCTATTTTTGAAACTCTCATATTCTTTAGTCCTATGTTATTCACTGGGAATCCCCTAGTCGACTCACTTTCATCGAAGAACTTGGATCTAAAATCATCAGTGGAACTTTTCTTACAACAAGCTCCAATCCAGACTTGCCCTGGACAAATGGACGCACTTTAACCGTTAACCAAACTGGCAATCGCGTAGGCAAAGCGTCTTCTAAAGCATGGAGAACTACATTGATTTTTTGGGTGTACGGCAGGTGATTTTCAGTATCTTTAATTTTTGGGGGTCCTCTCCTCTCCGGGAATTGATACCTGCTAGCTGCAGGAAAAGCCTGAACTCCATTTGGTAATCCTTCAACCAAAACAGCAACCTGATTAGAGGGTAAGGAAAATCCTTCCTCCTGATCTAAAATCAACGTAAATTTAGCAGATTTTCCAGGAACAATATTAAGCCTGTTGGGATCAGTCCGGCCATCTTCAAATTCTAGGGTTCGAGTTTCAAGAACCATATTCCCAACATGAGGTACCTGAGGCCGGATCAACAGGCGATAGGAAAATAAGGATCCTCCTTTTCTCAGAGTAACATCCCTCACTTTAAGATAATAATCTCCTGCCTGTTCAAAAGTTCCAATTATTTTAGGATCGACTGAAATCAAGTGAGGGGAATTAACATTTTTATACTTTTCCGATCGCCTCAGATTACTAAACTTTTTATCTCCTTTAGAATTTAAAATTTGAAACATTGGATTAAAGTCTGGGCGCTTCAAGCCAACAGTCTCTATTTCAAAGGCAAGTTTTTGTCCTGCAGCAACGCTGAACTTGTATATGTCAAAGTCACCAGGAGTTTCAATCACTCCTTCAATAATAGCTGGAATTGGAAGTTCGTTAGCTTTGATTAATTTGTTATTGGGCTCCTTCTCTATCAATTTATCAAGTAGGAGGGTTGGGCTGGAAAGTTCAAAATCAAGAAAAGCCGAGTCAAGACCAGCCTCTTCAGCGTCATCTTTGACTACCTTTTCTTGATTAGAATTGGTTACTGGGATTCTAACTCCTCTAGCCCACAACTGCTCCAGACGATTAACCGTTAAATTCCTGGTAAAGCTCCGTTCATTCCAACTCACTGATTGAGATTCCACTTGAGATGGATGTTTAGAAGAAATAACTTTCAGCTGATAAATGTAATCAAGTTCTGCTCGACCATTTAATGAACCAACTGAGACTATATATTGTCCCTCTTCAAGAAAATGGTATTGCAACTTTACATAAGAACCTGTAGTTTGCCGCTGGTCTTTATTATTAACAACCCTGTTCCCCCGATCCTTATCACTAAAGGCTAATCGGACCAACCGTTTTGAATCGAACCAGCTCCCTGATTTTTTGTAAATTCCAAGCTGGGATCTAAAAACATTTGCAACGGCACCCCGACTAGGAGTAACTTGCAACAAAAGTCGCTCGCCTTTTGGGACTTGGACTTCATAGTAATCTATCTCTCCAGGATTAGTTATACTGCCATTAATTATCACTGGATAATTTATAGGTTGAGCTTCTTCCGGAACATGGTGGGGCAGGTCTGACCCATTAATAACTTGTAGTCCATTAACCTTAAAATGAAAGGGATTGGAAATACCATTTGGTGTGACTAAACGAATCCAGTAGTCACCAACATTGACAAAAGGTTCAATTTTTGTTGATACAAAAACCCTAAAATCTTTGTCTTTTTTCTTTTTTGTCTCTGGGCCCTGTGCCTCTATCTTAACTTTCTTTTCTATCACCTCTTCGACGCTGGTTATCGAACCCGTTATACCCTTTTCCTCAGTAACTACAGCGTAGGCACCCTCAAGGCCCCTGCCAGTAATTGCAAGATTAACAGTACTTCCTCTTTGGCCACCTAAGGGAAAGAGATAACGAATTTCCGGTCCGGTAAAAGCATCGCACGATGGAAGACAAGTTGCTGACAAATCTACTGACCACGGAAGTAAAAATCCCCCAAGAACAATAAAACTTGTCCAAAAAAGCTTTTCCAGCATAAAGAATCCTCTCGGTATAGGATTAAATTATATCAAAGCTTTTACCGTAGTTACAAGAACCTGATTTTTAAAGCTGAAACTTAAATTACTTTTAAGCCAATATGCTGCCTTGAGAAAAGTTCTTACCCTTCCCCTAACTGGTAAACCATTATTTTAGATATTGAGTAGCCTACTCTGCTAGGTTCACTGGTCTATCATCCCGCTCTCTCAGTAATCGCTGGAAAATAGTTTCTTTTATTATACCCTGACGAGTAATGAGGACAGAATCAGAACCCATTTTATCCTTTTGAGACCTTTGGTTCCAAATCTGGATCGCATTGTTTCTTGCAGACAGACGTTGGACCTCGGATGCAACAAAGTCATAATCAAAATTTCGAAATGAGGGTAGAGTGCGCAGTGACCAATAAGCAAGCAAACGAACAGCATCGTAGGGATCAACTAAAAGCTGTGCCAAATAGGGTGGCATCCATTCCTTGCCAGAAGCCCGACGTGCTGGTTCCCAGCCCATGCTCCAAGCAATAAGAGCACGTTGACCCGCATCTCCTCGAAGAAGCCACAGTAAGGAAGCCGCCACAGATTTTTCATCAGAGGAAAGCTGTGGTTTAGGCACTTGGTACCACTTCTCGAGATAAGTAGCAG
>Ga0310342_100001469_pt1 | contig 14645 bp, 12 predicted proteins | sample S15DNA20500_MG_FD_206155 | JGI IMG/M metagenome (GOLD analysis project Ga0310342, IMG submission 206155) | Marine microbial communities from station ALOHA, North Pacific Subtropical Gyre - S1503-DNA-20-500_MG | ecosystem: Environmental > Aquatic > Marine > Oceanic | place: Pacific Ocean: North... | reverse complement strand
CCGTAAGCCACGAGATAAATCACCGACCGGTTGGTCCCAGCGGACATCCCCTGAGCGCGTGTCGAGCGCAACAACATGAGAATCGGACGTTGCGACAAATAATTGCGCTCCGAGGATCGATAACCCCCTCTTAATACTTGGCGACACCCCGCGCGGCAAACGACGAGAATACTGCCACAGTAAATCTCCGGTCTGCGCGTCAATGGCTTGAACATGGTCACCATAGCCATGCACAAAAAGTACCCCGTCATGAACTATCGGTGTCGATTCATTCGGACCAGGTGGTAACGACCATGTCCATGCCACCCGCAGGTCCGACACGTTTTCAGTATTGATTTGATCCAAGGGGCTATAACCGTAGGCATCATATGTCCGACGCCACAACAGCCAGTCCTCGTCAGCCGGTTCGATCAACATGGACTCACTCACTGCCTCGATGCGATCAAGAGGATTGGCTCGTGACGGCCACGCTGGTAGTACGGCATTCGGGGCAAGTCCCCCACCTTCTGCACGCCGCCAGTTCGGAGACGCTATCGCCTCAAGCCGAGTTGCGTCAGCCGGCAAGGCTCCGTCGCCCGAAGAGGTACCATTTTCTTGAAAAAGAAACGCCAACAGCGATGCATACGTTTCGTCCGGCAGACTTCCCGGACGGTCCTGCGGCATAGTGGACTGCATCAAGCTAAAGAGCGCCTCCGGCGACTCAGCACGCCATGTTTGCCGGAACGCGACTCCCTTCAGCGGAACTGCAAACTCTCCATCGTCCAGATTGTCACCGTGACACGAAGCACAAGACTCGGCGTAGGCTTCTTCGCCGGCATCAGCCTGTGAAACGGTATAACTCAAGGGAACTACAGCCGAATTTTGAGCGTGCAATGGGTGACGATCTCTAGACACCACCAAGAGAAATACACCAAGGACGACAACCGCCGTTGACACAAGCCGTCCCAGACGCATTCGACCCCTCCCTCTCGATTCCTGCTTTACACTACTCATCACCAAGTTAGTCAGAAGCTACACTGCCCCGCTTTTCTTCGCCGCGTCAACCTCGTCAGGACTCATTCCCAATACCTGACCAAGGATCTCATCGGTATGCTCGCCCAATAAAGGTGCACGCTGCACATCTGCTGGCGACTCAGACAGTTTGATCGGATTTCCAATGGTTAAATACTTCCCACGTTCTGGATGGTCAACTTCAACCACCGTACCAGACTCCCGAAGCGACTGATCGACCGACAGTTCTTCCATCGATAGAACTGGTCCACATGGCACATTTAACGGATTTAGGGTTTCCATGACCTCAACTTTGCTTTTCGTGGAGGTCCACTTTTCGATTTCACTGAACATCTGATCCAATTTTGGCAAGCGGGCTTCCGGCGTGTTCCATTCCGGATCATTTAGCCAATCGTCCCGACCGATCGCACGGGCGATCCCTTCAAAAGCGGCGGCCTGAGCAATGATGTAGATATAAGCGTTCGGATCCTCCTCCCATCCCTTACACTTCACAATCCATCCAGGTTGTCCTCCACCGGACGCATTGCCAGAGCGGGGCGTCGCCGTACCAAACACACCATTTGGATATTGGGGGTACTCTTTCAGTGGCCCATGGGCGAGCCTCTGTTGGTCACGAAGCTTCACACGACACAAGTTCAGTACACCGTCCTGCATGGCACACACAACACGTTGGCCGCGTCCGGTCGTTTCACGCTGAAAGAGCGCTGTCACAATCCCAAGTGCAAGATGTAACCCTGTCCCCGAGTCACCAATCTGTGCGCCGGTGACAACAGGCGGCCCATCGTCAAACCCCGTCGTGCTTGCAGCCCCTCCAGTGCACTGGGCTACGTTCTCATACACTTTGCAATCTTCATACGCACCCGGCCCAAAACCTTTTATGGATGCATAAACAATCCGCGGATTGATCTCCTGAATCCGCTCCCATGAAAAACCCATTCGGTCGAGAGCCCCAGGTGCGAAATTCTCCGTCAGTACATCACAAGAGGCAATTAATCTCGTGAAAATTTCCTTACCTTGGTTTGATTTCGTATTCAGGGTAATACTCCGTTTATTCCCGTTGAGCATCGTGAAATACAGACTATCCGCGTTGGGTACGTCCTGAAGTTGACCACGCGTCGCATCTCCAGACCCTGGCCGTTCGACTTTGATCACGTCCGCACCAAACCATGCGAGTAGCTGGGTACAGGTAGGACCTGATTGAACATGAGTCATATCCAGTACACGTACACCGTCCAACGCTTTCATTACTCTCTCCGGTTACCTTTGATGTAGATCTCTTCGTCTTGAATTGTCCTATTAAGTAAACTCACGCACGCGTACAAGGCCCGCAACGTCGGCACATCCACCTGGGTCATCTCCGCCAACTCAACAACCACACCAAGCATGCCATCGATCTCGAGCGGTTTCCCTACTTCAACGTCTTGCAACATCGATGTCTTATGCTTCCCGACACTTTCAGCGCCGGCTATCCGACGCTCCATCGGAACGCGAAAACCAGCTCCCAATCGCTCACCAATGCATTGAGCTTCCGTCATCATAGTCGCAGCCAACGTACGTGTAAGTGGGAACTGGCAAATATCCACTAGTGTCGCATGCGTCACAGCACTGATTGGATTAAAGGTCAAGTTCCCCCACAGCTTCAACCAAATTTCAGAACGAATGTCCGTTAAGACCCGCGCTTTGAATCCTGCCTCGGTAAATAACGCGGACACCTGATTAACACGGTCTGACTCACTTCCATCCAATTCACCGACCGGAAACCGGTTCCCCTCAACATGCTTAATCACACCCGGCTCAGCAATCGTGACTGCCGGGTACGCAATGCACCCAATAATGCGATCAGGATCGATTTTGTTGAAGAGCACGCCATTCGGATCGACCGACTTGACAACACGACCAGAGTAGGGACTATCAAGCCTTTGAAAATACCACCATGGAATCCCATTCTGTAGCGTCACCAGAACTGTCTTAGGTCCTAAGAGAACCGAAAGGTCGTCTACCACCGCTTCAATCTGATGTGCCTTTAAAGCCAGGAGGACAACGTCCTGCGGACCGAGCTCACAAATGTTGTCCGTCGCAGACAGGTTAGTTGCCACAAGTTCTTGGTCCGCCTCGACCAGTTTCAGGCCATGCGTCCGAATGGCCGCAAGATGTGGGCCTCGGGCAATGACTGATACGTCATGTCCCGCCTCGGCAATACGAACGGCCATGTAGCCACCGATTGCGCCAGCTCCAACGACACAAACCTTCATTTGAAAATCCTTAAAGAACGCGGAACATCACTAACCAACGACCGACTTAGCTAGCCTGGTTGGCATAGCAATGCGGATCCGGCTGTCGGCTTAGACAGAAACAACACCACTTGCCGCTGCAGAAATGACGACTGTTATTTACTACCAGTGGCCAGCTCACGCTCCTCCGCACGGTGTCCGGCAAGAATCCCATCCATCCCGATGTTTCCCTCGTGGCACGCGTACTCATAGACCGCATCCGTCGTACCCATCAATGGAATCATGACGGTCCACGGCTTGGTATAGGTTGTGGGATCATCGATGGTAACTTCATAATTGAGCGTTTGCGGTCCAACGCGCGTAAACCGCTCAGTGACTGTCATATTCTCAGATGAAATACCGCGAAACGTCGCATACGAGGAGTAGTTGGTCGTTGTTACAACCAGTGTGTCGCCATCCCAATAGCCGCGTGAATCGCCATGCCATAACCGCACGTCGTCATTCAGTGTCGGCGTACCATCAAGCGGAATAACGCGTGCATCGTGGTTCATTTCCATATACACGACAACATGGTCTTTGCTCTGGAACAATTGGTAGTAACTGTTATACCCAGCTCCAAGTCTCGGGTGCCCATACGTAACACACCGTTCACTGAGCGGTCGATCCGTGTAGGTGTCGGCCGGGTGCATACGACGACGATCCCGGAGCATCTTGGAACGGGCCTGTCCGGACGACGTCATAGCTGGAACACGCCCGTCTAGCGGCTCTACAACCAGCGATGTCCGGTTGCTGAAATCTCGATCAGCGATCCAAAATTGGTTGTAGTTCCCAGTTGTTGGGTCATACGATTCGGCCGTGGTCCGTTCAATCGCCGCCAAGACCAACTGATCGCCAAACAATGCATCGCCATCGCTAACCGCGTCGGCTGCGGCAACCTGCAAAGCAGCCAGTTCTTCGTCGGTCAGCGTGTCTTTGCCAGCCCATTCCTCAGGTCGCTCAAGCGGAGTCGCGTTATTGTTCGCCCAGACCCCTTGCAAATCCGGATGGCCATCGGCCGTACGAGGTAACGTCCAACTGCCATCTTGGCCGGCCGTTTCTACCGGAATCATTAGCAGTGTTACCGCGACAACGCCGAGCAACGTGGCAAATCGTGATCTCATCTCAAAATCTCCTAACGTCTACGAAAACACGTTCCATCCGTGTGGCGAAGTAAATTGTAGCGGCCCAAGCCCTTGGGACGCCACTCTAGTGCGCAAACAACGGGCGATGTGACTCAGTCACTGCCCTAATCCCAGCACGGTGCTCTTCGAGTAGATAGCCAGTAAGGATTAGTGTGTCCGCCGCACGCATCGACTTTGCAAGATAAGCATCAAAATCGGCATAACGCTCTGCAATTGACCGCCGGGGGTCACCAGTGCCAACGCGGTCACTCTCTGTTTTGGGAAACTCGAGATACCCGCCAGCCAGACCGAGCAGTGCCTCGGGCACACCGATAGTCTGATTCCGAAGATTCCAACCGGTATAGGTAGCAATCGGCACCGACACGGCCGGCATACGAAGCACACCGCGTTCGTTATTATCAGCATCAAGTGCTGCAACTCGGACTCCATACCGACTATCAGTTCGTTTTGGCGGATGGTGATCTATCCGTCGAGTCGCGTCAAAGTCCGAACCGTAATCAACAGGTTCAGGTTGCTGAATCGTCGTCGGATAATTCACACTGGGCAACGCTGTCCACCCTGTTTTCCGAGCCTCCCATCCAACAAGTGTCCCCGCACTAATCGTCGGATAAACACTACGGGGCGGCGGTGTGCCATCCGTAATCCATTTATCCATTGATACAAAGAGGGTTTCAAGAAACGGCTGATAAACGTTCGGGTTCGGAGGCAGCTGTCCACGCTCAGACGGACGACTAGATGGGCCGTGCTGTGATCCACCAAATACGTAAACACGAACATCGTCAGGCATTACAGTATCTCGCATTCCGATCGGGTCCGTGAGCACAAGTGACGCGGACCGATGCCAATACTCTGACGTCGTATCGAGATGCATAACCTTTGGTACCGTACCTTGCGCACGGCTACGCCGCAGGAGACTATCCGTTTGATCTGTAAATGGATCTGTTTCTTCGCCGTAGGTAAACGGAAACACGTCAACCGGATACAAATGCCCCGTATGCTCATTGGCCGTACGGGTAGGTGACGCAAATCGATGATTAAAAAACCCTTGCCCCCCACCAGAGATAACGGGCATTACCCCCTCAAATACCTGCCGCCCTTGTTCATCCGTATTAAACCCCTCATAAAGAAACATCCGAAGTGCCCGACCACTTTGCGACCGTCCTTCTCCAATAACGCGGTTAGCCAAAGGCTGCCCATTACCATCTCGCAATGGATTCAGAGCAGACTCTTCATGTTTCAGAAAAGATACAAAATCACGAATGGCTGCAAATCCCGCGCCCTGAACAACGGAACCGCGCGCCTCATAGGTCAAGTCATACAAAAAACCAGGTTCAAATCCACCCGGCATTTCGATCACAGCCTCAATGAGCCCACTTCCCTCTTCCTGCGGTCCCTTAACCAACAATAAATCCCAGCCATCACGCGGAATCAACTCGGGTATATCACGTTCACGACGTCGCTTCGTCAACTCTGCCTTCTCCAACGAATCGATCACGGGCTCGTACGCGAGTGCCCCTCGACTAGCAAGCGGCAATTGATTTGTTACCGCATCAGTCGATAGTTCAGCGCGCACCAAGCCAACAATCGGAACACCGTCTTCGCCAAGTGCCACCGGTGCTTCAATTCGTAATAATCGATCATCAACCGGCACTTCTGCTATCCAGCCACTAGACACGGTCACATAGCCATGGCGCAAAAAAAATGGCTGCATGCCCCAAAGACGCCTACCCCGGTTGTTGATGTCATAAAGAACAGTACGTTTAGCGAGACTTCTATCTACTGGTGCAATAATCTCGAAGTCCGCATAGAACTCAACAAGCCCGTCACCGTTCGTGGCCGCAAGCGTAAGGTCGACGACCGACCTATTGGCTTCATGATTGGGATCTAACGCATACACGACACGCCCCCGGATGCGCTCGTAGGAACCAACCTTACCCGGGACATCCTCTGCAAACGGCGTTCGCGACTCGACAATGACCTGAAGAACCTCTGCCTGAACAGGCAGAGCGGCAGAGATCATTGCGAGTAGCATCATCCATAGGTAACGGTATTTCATGATTAATTATTCCTTGAGATCTGTAATCCGTTAACGCGAAAGCGGATTAGGCCGCAGCTGAAAATGAACAACTTTGCTCGGCGTGCCTTTTCCAGTCTCTGTGTGAAATGGCGCGCGCGTTCCATAGGTTGCCCAGAGTCCTTTACCCTTCCATCCCGTGTTCGGGTCATCGATCCGACCATCCATCCACTTGGTGTAAAACCCAAGTGGGTATGGCACACGCAGAATCACCCATTCGCCGTCCTTCAACGCAAGTAACCCTTCAGAGGCATTGCCGGTGTTAATAGGAATGTTTTCTCCAAGACCTAACGTATCGAATTGGTCTACCCAAGTGTAATAACTACCCTCCGCACTACCCGAGTCAGTGACGCCTTTAAATTGGGGTAAGGGTTCCTCATAGAGAGTCCAACCCTCGGGACAGTGACGACCAGTCGCTTCAGGACCGTTTAATGCTCCGGTACATTTACTACGATCGAAACTCGCCATATGCCCACTAGCTAGCGGTGTCCACACGATCCCATTTCTATCGATATCCATCCCTCTAGGCGAGTAGCCTTGAACCGCCGCACGTGGCTCATCCCAAGGCACCTCGAATACCTCAGTCAAAGCTGTAGTGGACGGCTCACTCCCCGGGTCAAGCCGAACGATAGAACCTGGAAACCCGAGTGACGACCCCCAGACCGTTCCGTCCACAGGGTTGACCGCAACACCATAAAATCCACTCGTAACACGGTGATCTTTTGCAGGGTCAATCGCTTCATCAGGTTCGGTATAGGCGTCTCGCCGACCGTTTCCATTCGTATCAAGAACGAGAGACGTCCACCCCTGCGAACGCTCCTCATCACCCGTCTCAAGAAACATTGTGGTGTCGAGCCAACCAATTACTTGACCACCTCCGCTTGTCCAAAGTGTGTTGCTGTCATCTTCGGCAAAAACCAAATGATGCGTACTGAAACAGGTGCCTATGAGCGTCATTTCTTCACTCGATGGATCCCATACCGCAAGATGACGACCAGACCGCGACACCGGAAACGCCCGAGCCGATGGATGCGCCGAACCCTCTTGGCACATCGCTGGATTCTCTGGGCCGCGCACACGTGAGGTCAGCCACACACGTCCGTCTTGATCAAGCATGGGATTATGAACATTGGTTTGGCTATTCCAGATCGCTTCATCACCCCAATAGGCTGATGACGCGAGTGGCGGCCCTGCGGCAAGTGGCGTATCAGGGTCACGTACGGGAACAGGAATCCGCCGAGTTTCATGACGGACAGGGTCTAGCACCGGTACATAGTCTGCGCTAGCTTCAAGCGCACCATAAATGGGGCCATTCGCATTGACCGTTGGGTCCCGCTTATCCGTAGCTATCTCATCATGGAGATACGCTTTCGGATCCGCCCAATCCCATTGCGTAATCACGACATTCCGTTCGACCCCTCGTGGCCGTCTCGGCACTTCAGGAAGTTCACCCGCCACGATGCGATCCGTCCAATCTGCAAACATCTCAAGCGCGCCACGTCGTCCCATGCGGTCAAGCCCATTCGACATGGACCCACCTGCCTGGCCGGACTGGATACGCCGATCCCACGCTGCCACCATCGAATCGAATTCACCAAGTTCGGCCGGAACCTCACGCGTCGCTTTATTACCGAGCGCGTGACAAGCGGTACAGCCCCCCGACTTCACCGTCCGAACCCACTGAGCCTGACTCTGCATACTCTGTGATATCCCGTTCCCTTCAGGACCTGTGCCAGGAAACTGATCACGACCAGGAACTTCAATCAGGGACAGCCAATAGCCGGCAGGATAATATTGCGCCGCAGTGGCCGCATCAGGCGCAACGACAGCCATCAGATTCAGAGTTGAACCTGGCGTGGCTCGAATTTTGTCTGAATCAACAAGCCCATATCCACGGACCCACACGTCATACGTGGCGTCCGGTAAATCCGGAAGCACATAGCGTCCCTGGTCATCGGTCACAACGATCCGATTGAATCTCGTCGGCAGTTCCGTTGTTTCGGCAATTACCCACACTCCTGCCTCCGGTCCACTCGGCCCCGTCACCACACCACCAATATCGTCTGTCCCGATCGTCACACTCTGCTGAGCATCGACACCGGTGCAGGACGTGACAACGAGCGCCCCTAGTAAGACCACAACGACTTTCACTCGAGAAACAGTGCTTTTCTGCATCCGGATCGCCTCCATTAAGAAATATATAGAACCAACTATAATCGGACTACGCATGCGGCGCCACGGTCCAATTTTGTTTGTGGGTTTGTGTTTGTTCTTAATCACCGACGCCTCAGCACAACCAGCAACTTTCAGTGGCACATGGGTATTGGATCCGGCCCGTAGTACGCTTCCGCCTGGCGGTGGACTCGCTCGACTTGGTAGTGGTGCTCCCCGTCGACTGCATGTCACTCACAGTGTCAATGGGGACGTGACCTTACTCAGCGAAATCAATGAAAGCCAGGCTCGAACCTATAAAGTTGACGCGGAAAGTCCTATCCCAGTAAGTCAAGATGTCGATATGGCTGTCACATCTCACTGGCAAGGCTCGTCGTTTGTTGTCGAAGGACAACGCCAAGGAGCCGATATTTCAGCCGTTCGTCGTGTATTAAGCCTCTCCACGGACGGTTCTATCTTGACTATCGAAGCCTCCAGCACAAGCACGAACGGGACCGTAACAAGCGTGCTCGTGTACGCAAAAACAAACACCGTGCCGGCATGCGAAACATGGGCGACGCCATGTGTTCCGTAACGCTGCAAGCGTGCGACGAGTTGCAGCTATCCTATCGGCTTATTGTCCGTTCAGTTGGTCGACATGCACACGAGCCACCGTGTGCATATAGCCACCAACGGGCGCATACGCGTCGTCAGCCGCCGACACCAAATGCTCTCGCGCCTTCGTATCGGAGCCAATAGCTTCGTAGTAGAGCCCGACATAAAAATGCGCGTAAAATAGCGCCCGCTCTCGAGCTCGACTTGGCGCGCGCTGCGCTACCTCCATCACACCGTCAGGCGAAAGCCCATTGCGAAACATCTGATAGATCTCTGCCATCGGTAAACGACTATCCGGTCCTACCGGTAACAATGCAGCACGGGCCGCCGTTAGTGATTCCTGCCGTGCGACGCAGAGAAAGTGCCAAGCCGCATTCTCCACGTCATTCGGATTTACCATGCGGTGGGCTTCAAACATCTCTCGACAGTCGAGGTATCGGCCAACGTAGTAAAGTGCAATGCCTCGCTGCCACAATTGGGGAGCCACAGACGGCACCAAGGTTGCGACCTCGTCAAATCCAGAGACTGACTCAGCAAGTCGCCCAGTAGAAAAATCATCGATTGCCTTATCGAGAATCGCCCGAGGGCTCTGAGTCAGTCCGACAGTTCCAAAGAGCGCGATCGCACCAATGATCCATCCACATCGGATAATTACGTTAGGCATGAGTCCTTTAATGCTACGTCAGATCTGCACCGCCGGGACCGAGATGAATTCATCTCTCTCTTAGGGTACACTCACGCGCAGACCGGCGTAATAATCAAAGCGGGGCTAATGCCCGCGAACAGGAGAATTCTGATGATCCGTACCCGTTTATTTGGTGTCGCGGTGCTATCCGCCCTTGCGATGACCGTTCCGGCAGCAACGCAATCATCCGACTTGAGTTTTTTCATCACTAGTGCCGGCCCCGGAGACGGGGCAAACCTTGGCGGACTCGATGGCGCGGACCGCCATTGTCAGATGCTGGCTCAGACTGCCGGTGCTGGAAGCAAAACGTGGCGTGCGTACCTCAGCACGACAGGCGCCGGTGGCGTCAATGCCCGCGATCGCATTGGCAGTGGTCCCTGGCAGAATGCCAACGGTGTCCAAGTCGCAGCAAATGTTACTAACCTCCACAGCGACAACAACAACCTGACGAAGGAAACGCAACTGAACGAAAAAGGTGAGATCGTCAATGGGCGTGGAGATACACCAAATATGCACGACATCCTGACTGGTTCACAATTGGATGGAAACGCAGCAGGCGGTAGCGACGATAGCACCTGCGGCAATTGGACAAAGAACTCAAGCGATGGCAGTGCGCTCCTCGGACATCATGACCGGCAAGGTGGTGGAGCGAACCCGACCTCGTGGAACTCCGCACACGGCTCGCGAGGATGCGGACAAGCCGACTTGCAGGGAACAGGTGGGAACGGTTTCTATTACTGCTTCGCAACAAACTAACACCGTGACGCAGAACGACTAATAGTACTGAGCCCACCGTGCGCTGCATCTACGCAGCGAACGGTGGGCTTCATTCTGTACGATGATTCGATTGACGAAACGTCTCTCATTCCCGACTCTGTTACTACTTGCCACTGCAGTCGTTCTCTGCGGAACTATCATTACTAATCAGCGGCCAGACATTTCCGAAGATGAGATTACCAACCGTCCCATTGCCATCGTTGAAGATGGCTATGTCTCTTCAACAACCTGTCAAGCCTGTCACCCAGCGCAGTACGACACCTGGTCAGGATCCTTTCATCGCACGATGACCCAGGTGGCAAACCCAGAAACGGTACAAGCTGATTTTGATGACGTCACCGTGAGTGAAGTTGAAGGCGCCCCCATGCGTCTGGAGCGACGAGGCGACGAATTCTGGGCAGAATTTGATGATCCCGGATGGGAAGGCCCATCTAGCGCCCGGCCGAGAATTACACGTCAAGTCGTCATGATCACCGGCTCGCATCACCAAAATATTTACTGGTACGCGACTGAGCACGACCGCGCACTCAACGTCTTGCCCGGCGTGTTTCTTCTCAATGACGAACGCTGGGTTTCGCGAAGTTCTGTCGTTTTATCGCCACCTAACCAGGGTGTCGCCACCCTTGACGGACACTGGAATGCCATTTGTATTGACTGTCACACTACACATGGAAAAACTCAGTTTGATACGCCGTTTCGTTCGGAACCAATCAGTTCACAATCCGTCGACACCACGGTAGCCGAGTTCGGTATTAGCTGCGAATCGTGCCACGGACCTGCAGAAACCCATGTCGATACGAACAGAAACCCTTGGCGCCGCTACGCCATGCATCTATCAGGCGAACCGGACGCCACAATCGTAAATCCCGAGGAGCTTGACCCTGTCCGCTCCTCTCAGGTCTGCGGCCAGTGCCACAGTATCTGGGAGTTTTATAATTCTTCTGACGAACGAGTCTCCAGTACATCGGGGCTAGGCTATCGGCCAGGAGACGAACTGCGTGACACACGATTCGTCGCACACCCTACGACCAACGCGAACAGTGCTGAGATGCAGCAACTGCTTAACACCGATCCTGACTTTATCCGAGGGTCATTCTGGTCAGATGGACAGGTACGTGTTTCTGGCCGCGAGTACAACGGCCTGATCGACTCACCCTGTTTCCAGAATGCCGACACACTTCAACAAAGTCTCACCTGTTTTTCGTGCCATACGATGCACAAAACGGCGGAAGACCCCCGGTCGGTATCAACCTGGGCTGACACGCACCAAGTCTCGGCAGGCATGAACGACAACACCGCGTGCACACAATGCCATCAAGAATTCGCCGTCGACCTATCTGCACATACAAACCATGGTGAAGATTCTTCAGGAAGTAGTTGCTACAACTGCCATATGCCATATACGTCATACGGGTTACTGCGATCGATCCGAAGCCATACGGTGACGACTCCTTCGATTCAAGAAAGCGTGGAGGTGGGAAGGCCAAATGCATGTAACCTGTGTCACCTTGATCAAACCCTTGAGTGGTCAGGAGAGCACCTTCTGGACTGGTACCGCCTTCCGGCGCCACCGCTCAATCACGATGAGCGTAATGTCGCAGCCTCAATACTGTGGCTACTCACAGGAGATGCCGGACAAAGGGCTATCACCGCCTCCAGCTATGGGTGGGAGCCGGCCCAAACTGCCTCTGGAACAAGTTGGATGATGCCGTATCTGGGAGAGTTACTTGGCGACCCATACGCCGCCGTTCGTTACATCGCGGCCAATTCCGTGCGAAACCTCCCGGGCTATGAAGGACTCAACTACGACTTCGTGGCAACTCGTGACGAACGCTTTGAAAGCGCGCTGGACGCCCTGACGACATGGCGCAACAGCACGCAGTCACGCATTCGCCGCGACCCGCAATTACTATTTAACGAGGATGGTTCGCTCGATACAGCCAGGATGCGCCAATTCTTTAGCCTGCGCAACACGCGCCCGCTGTTTCTCCGGGAGTAGTCCGTGAGTGCGCCTACTAAATCTATCGACTATGCAACCCGCCATCTGCGATTCGGATGGTGGTCGCTCTTTGTATTTCTGTGCCTCGGACTGACGCTAGAACTTTTTCATGGGTTTAAAGCCGCGTACTACCTAGACGTCTCGAACGCGACCAGACGATTGATGTGGACCCTAGCTCACGCCCACGGGGCGTTACTCGGGCTCGTGCATATCGCGACTGCCGTAGTCTTTCGGCAGTGGCCTGATTTTGCTGCTCCCCACCGCGCCCACATTTCGACCTACCTGGTGAGCGCAAGTGTCATGCTCCCTGGTGGATTTTTTCTCGGCGGATTCTCGTTTTACAGTGGTGACCCTGGAATCGGTATCGTACTAGCGCCGATCGGCGGTCTTTGCCTCTTGTTTGCCGTCTTCCGCCTCGCGTCAGGCCGATTGGACGTTAATTAATCACCGGCAGTAACAGTGACGACAATATCTGCAGGCACCACTGCCATTGAGTCACAACCATAGGCTCGCAACGTATAGGTCCCGGGCTCACTGAACGTGACCGTCGTCTCAAATCGGGCCAGGGTAAACCCATCTCCCTCTAGTGACTGCGACTCGCTACTCAACGGCCCAAACGCGGCAAAGTACCCCCGGCGTCCAACAGGTTCCTCTTCAGCAACCGCTCGCTGATATCCAATTGGATTAAACGACGCATCATCAGGCCCTCGATACACAATCCACGCAACAGACAATCCATTACGAGGAGGTAACGGTTTCCGATACCACCGAACGTTGTCAGGTGTCTGAGGAAGATCATCAGGCGGAGTCAGCGATGGCAGGGTTGGTCGCGATCTCCGTGGAGGCAACTGACTCGGCAACGCATCATCCGTAAGCCTCGCCGTCAGTGTGAGCTCCTCGCCAACCGCCACTGTCGTACTGTCGGCACTCACGGCAACAACGGGGTCTTGATTCGCAAACATTTCCTCAACAGGACGGCCATTTCCAGTTCGCCCATTGGACGTAATGGTGTTCTCGTCGATCTCCCATTCCGGCTGCAACCAGCCAACCGCGCGTTGTTCGCTCCCATGACGCGTGACTGTCCAGACAAGAGCATCTTCGACCGTGCGTCCCATGTCAGCTGGCATTGTTACGGTAAATGTGTAACGCTGACTTCGTGGATAGAAATAGCTCGGTTGCCCTCGATCTTCCAGACCTGGTGAGAAATAGTTGTTGGGACCAATCGGAATGTTGGGTTGCTCTCGGTAATTCCGATTCATGTACCCAAAATGCAACGTAAAACTCCCATCCTCGTTGCCCACCCAACCCTCATAAAACGGCTGAATATCCTGACCGGTATCAAAACGCTGCTGCGTTTGGTTCACAACAGGCACATCTCTCGCACTTACTTGAGCAGTTAGATCGACGCTACCAGCAACCGCAACAACGACGACCAACAACATCGTTTTCAGATTGTCCATCATTAGGTTCCCATATCTGTCCGCCTAATAATTGTGTACACAATCAGACTCGAAACACCACCGATTTCCGACGACTCAGGCCTTCAAGACAAGAACGACAGTTCTACTGAACCGTGATGGTCACATCAACAGCCGTCGCCAACATTGCATCACTGGTTACCATGTCAAAAAACACAGCGCGTCCTAGCCCGTCAATTCGTATTCTAGACATAAACGGTCCGAAAGAATGGAGTTCTTCTTGCTGGTCTAGCCACATCACAAATCGTTTATTTTGAACAAAAAAAAGGGGAATCTAAAAAGATTCCCCCATTAAATAGCAGGCGACTAGGACGAAGACTGACTCTTATTCAACCGTAATCGTCACATCCCCAGTAGTAATAAACATCGCGTCACTGGCCCATCCACGAACAGTGTAGGTGCCAGGTTCCTCAAACGTCACGGTCGTTTCAAACGTCGCCGAC
>Ga0310342_100001468_pt1 | contig 14646 bp, 11 predicted proteins | sample S15DNA20500_MG_FD_206155 | JGI IMG/M metagenome (GOLD analysis project Ga0310342, IMG submission 206155) | Marine microbial communities from station ALOHA, North Pacific Subtropical Gyre - S1503-DNA-20-500_MG | ecosystem: Environmental > Aquatic > Marine > Oceanic | place: Pacific Ocean: North... | reverse complement strand
TTTTTGCTAATAAAATTTTCTAATTTATTAAGATCATTTATCTTATGAGTATATATTTGGCACATATACGAATAAAACTCTGCTTCAGAAAACAATAAAGAATTTGAATACTTACCTTTAAATGCTTCAAATTGAATTAAGGCTATTTCATAGTTTTTATTTAAGAAAAGATTTTTAGATTTATTAAATAACTTTACTTCATTATTCAGATTTGTTTTTTGTGAATATGAATAAAAACTTAAACCGAATAGTATAAAATAAAATATAGAGATTCTAATTTTAGACATATATCATTTTAAAAATTAATTCTTTCAAAAGAATTCCTTCTTTGTTACTATTATATTTTATCCCTTTAGAAATCAAGTCCAATTCTTTAAAATATTTTATTATTCTTTTGACATCATCAAAGTTATAATTATTTGATGCTTTTATATAAGAGTTTGCAGCAAAGGGATGAATTTTAAGTATCTGAGAAATTTTATCTTTAGCAATGCTTTTGTAAGATAATACAAATAGTAATTTACTAAAGAAAGCAAATAAAGATAAGATGATTTTTTGAATTGGATTTTTTTTAGGATTAGACTCAAAGTATTTAATAATTTTTATTGATTTTATAAGATCTTTATTTACAAGAGCATCTTGTAATTCAAAAAGATTATATTCTCTATTAATCCCAACATAATTTTCAATGTCCTTAGCAGTGATTGTTTTATCATCAGATTTATTTATATAAATTTTATTAAGTTCGTTATTGATTTTAGATAGATTGTTTCCAATGTTTTCTGTTAGCATATATATTGCTTCGCTTTTAATATAACAATTATTTGATTCGACCTCTTTCTTAATCCATTCAGGTAATTGATTATCATAAATTTTATTTATTTTATCATCAGTGTTTAAAACAATACTGTTTTCAATTATCTTTTTAGATATACTTTTTCTCTTATCGAGTACTTTATTCTTATAAGAGAAGATTAAATAAGTTTCTTTTGATGGATTTATAAGATAGTTGAAAAAAATTTTAAGATTTGTTTCATTTTTGTATCTAAAAATTTCAAGATTTTGTGCTTCTTTAATAATTATTAATTGTTTGTTTGACATCATAGGAAATCTTCTACACCTATTAATGATAGTTATTATATCGGTATCTTTTCCATAAATAATCTCTTGATTAAAAGATTTATTTTTTTCATCTATAAAGTTTGTTTCAAAGTGATCTACTATTTTATCAATAAAATAAGACTCCTCTCCCATCAAAAAATATATATTAGAAAAAATATTTTTTTTTAGATCTCGAGTTATTTTCTTATAAGAAGATATCATAAAATATTACTAGTTAAATTTAAGCAGTTTTTAATAATATTGTATTATTATTATTTTATTAAATTATCATTATAGCTATTAGATTCTAAAGTAATATTTATTTTTGCATCAATATGAAAAACTTTCTTGAAGAGTTAAAATGGAGGGGTATGATTCATGATGTAACCCCTGGAACTGAAGAACAATTATCAAAAGAAATGACTATTGGATATATAGGTTTTGATCCTACAGCTGATTCTTTACATATTGGCAATATGGTTCAAGTTATGACTTTATCTCTTTTTCAGAAATGTGGTCATAAGCCAGTTGTATTAATTGGTGGTGCAACTGGAATGGTTGGTGATCCTTCTGGAAAATCCAAAGAAAGAAAATTTTTAGATGAAAAAATATTAATAAATAACCAAAATAAAATAAAAATTCAATTTGAAAAATTTTTAAATTTTACAAACTCAAAAAATAGGGCATTAATTGTAAATAATAATTCATGGTTTAATCAAATGAGTATATTGAAATTTTTAAGAGAAATAGGCAAACACATAACTATAAATTATATGCTTGCAAAAGACTCTGTCAAAAACAGATTAGAATCTGGTATTTCATTTGCTGAATTTTCATACCAATTGGTACAGGGTTATGATTTTTATTGGTTGTGGAAAAATAAAAATGTAAAAATTCAAATGGGAGGATCTGATCAATGGGGAAATATAGTTTTAGGAACTGAATTAATTAGAAGAAAAGATAGTGGAAACGCATATGCTTTAACTACCCCACTATTAACTAAATCAGATGGTGGAAAATTTGGTAAAACTGAAGAAGGAAATGTTTGGTTAGACCCTAAGAAAACAAGTCCATATAATTTTTACCAATTCTGGATAAATATTTCGGATCAAGATGCTGAAAAATATATTAAAATATTTTCTTTAAAAGAAAAAAAGGAAGTTGAAGAACTTATTATTAGAAGTAAAAAAGATCCTCAAGAAAGAATTTTACAAAAAGAATTAGCTAATGAACTTACTATATTAACACATTCTGAGAAGGATTTGATTATAGCTATAAAAACATCAAAAATTTTATTTGGTAATTCTAGTTTTGATGAACTAAAAACATTAAACGATTTAGAATTAAAATCTATTGCCTCTGCAGTACCTAATATTTCAATAAAAAGAAAATTATATTATGAGAATTCTAACACACTTGATCTATTATCTTCTTTAACCGGTAATCTAATTTTTTCATCTAAATCTGATGCTAGAAGAATGATAGCAAATGGTGCTGTCACTATAAATAAGAATAAAATTGACAATTCAGAAGATATGCCTAATTTAGAGTTATTAAATAAAAAATATTTATTAATACAAAAAGGTAAAAAAAAGTATTATTTTGTAATAGTTAAATAAAAATTAATTTAAACACACGTAATTATGCAAAACAATAAACTTCTCTCTTTAATAATTATACTTTTATTTGGTTTAACGATCCTTTTTTCATTTGCTTCTAGCGTATTTTTTGTAGTTGAATCTACAGAACGAGCTGTAATTTTTAGAAAATTTGGAGGCGGTCTCGATAAAAAAAATATACTTCAACCTGGTTTTAACTATAAAATGCCTTGGAATGACATATATAAGTTTGATATAACTGATAATTTAGTTGAAGAAACTATTGACGTTCTGGATAAAAATGGACTTAATATAAACGTCGAAGTTACAATGAGTTTTCATCCAATGTATGACAGTATTGGTGAAATTTATGAAACTTTTCAACTAGATTATTTAAGAAGATTAGTAAGACCAGAATTTCGTTCTACCGTTCGTCAAGTTATGGGGAGATTTACTGCAGAAGAAATATATTCTACTAAACGTTCAGACGTTGAAACTTCAGTCAAAGCTTTAGCTAGTGCTGTCTTATCAAAAGCAGGAAATAATATTATTATGAAATCTCTTCTTATAAGATCAATTGTTCTTCCGGATCAAATTAAAAATGCTATAGAAAATAAACTACAACAAGAACAAGAAGCTTTAGCTTACAAATTTAGACTTGATAGAGAACAGAGTGAAGCAGAAAGAAAAAGAATTGCTGCAGAAGGTGAAGCTAGAGCAAATAAAATCATTAATAATAGTTTAACTGATGCATTATTAAAAATGAGAGGTATTGAAGCTACTAGTAAACTTGCTGAATCACCTAATACTAAAGTTGTAGTGATTGGAAGTGGTAAAGATGGGTTACCAATAATACTTGGAAACAATTAATTTTTTATTTACCATTATTTTATCCTAGAAGATAACATGAAAAAGTTTGCAAATCTTAAGATAAATGGTAAAGAACTTAAACTACCTCTTATTGAAGGTACGGAAAATGAAATTGCCATAGATATTTCAAAATTAAGATCAGAAACAGGCTATATAACTTTAGATAAAGGTTTTAAAAATACAGGTTCCACTACAAGTAAAATAACTTACTTAAATGGTGAAAAAGGTATTTTAAGACATAGAGGATATTCTATTGAAGAACTTGCGTCTAAATCTACTTTTATTGAAGTTAGTTATTTATTGATTTATGGTCATTTACCGACTAAAAAACAATTACTAAATTTTGAACATGAAATTAAAATTCATACGTTAGTTCATGAGGATTTTAAATCTATTCTTGAAGGTTTTCCTTCAAAAGCTCATCCAATGGGAATCATGTCATCTCTAATAACTAGTTTAACTGCTTTTTATCCAGAGTCATTAGATCCTAATAGATCAAGAAATAAAGTTGATTTAAGTATAATTAGAATTTTAGCAAAATTTCCAACTTTTATAGCGTGGTCATTTAAGAAAAGGTATGGTCATCCAATTGTTTACCCTGATAACAGATTAGATTATTGTGGAAATTTTCTTAAAATGATGTTTAAAATACCTACTGAAGAATATGATGTAAATCCTGTGGTTACAGATGCTTTAGATAAGTTGTTAATTTTACATGCTGACCATGAACAAAATTGTTCTACATCAACAGTAAGAATTGTAGGCTCTTCATTATCAAGTATTTATGCTTCCATCTCTGCTGGAATCAATGCACTTTGGGGATCATTACATGGCGGAGCCAATCAAGCTGTTATTGAAATGCTAAAAAAAATTAAAAAAGACGGTTCAAATATGAACAAATATATTAATAAAGCTAAAGACAAAAATGACCCCTTTCGTTTAATGGGATTTGGTCATAGAGTTTATAAAAATTTTGATCCTAGAGCTAGAATTATAAAAAAAGCTGCAGATAATGTAATGGGTAAATTGGGAATTAGTGATCCTATTTTACACCTAGCAAAAGAACTTGAAGAAATAGCATTGAAAGATTCGTATTTTGTGGAGAAAAAGTTGTATCCTAATGTGGATTTTTATAGTGGTATAATATATAGAGCATTAGGTTTTCCACCTGAAATGTTTACTGTTATGTTTGCTTTTGGTAGACTGCCAGGATGGATTGCTCAATGGAAAGAGATGAGGGAAAATAAAGAACCTCTCGGAAGACCTAGACAAATTTATACAGGGAAAAAACAATTGAATTATGTAGCTATAGATAAAAGAAAATAAATTATTAAAATTTTCTTTTTAATATTTCCTTCAATAAAAATCCTTTTTTTAAAAAATCCCTGTCATTTAAATCTTCTATTAAATTTAATCGATAGCTAGATTCTACATTTTCTTTTATTTCATAACCTGCTAGTCGATCTATTTTTTTGTGTTTATTTAGATCATTTTCACTTAATGTTTCTTTATTATTAGATGTTTCTAGAGATAATTCTTTATTTATACTTTCTTTTTGATCAATTGCTGGTTCATTTTTTAGTTCTTTACCATCATTAATTAATAGTTCGTCATTATAATCATTTATTTCTTCTGATTTGTAGGTATTTATCTCTACTTCCTTTTTAAGAATTTTTTCTTCTTTTTTATTTAATTCTTTTACTTGTTTCACAAGATCACTAAATGATTTGGGGATATTTTTTTGAGATGTTTTTTTTAAATCTCTATCACCTTTTTGGAAAGTTTTTTTACTTTTTTTAGATCTTCTCATTGATGATGCAATCCATATAATTAGACCTAATAAATATAATAAATTTTCAAAATCAAATCCCATAATTATAATTATTATATTTGTTTTTTTCAAAGGTAACTTTTTATTAATAATGAGGCTAAATAAAGTAGAAATAAAAGGTTTTAAAAGTTTCGGTGATAAAACAATAATAAATTTTAATGAAGGAGTTACAGGTGTGGTTGGTCCTAATGGTTGTGGAAAATCTAATGTTGTAGATGCAATTAGATGGGTTTTGGGTGAACAAAAAACAAGTTTACTTAGATCCGATAAAATGGAAAATATCATATTCAATGGAAGTAAATCAAGAAAGAAATTAAACTTAGCTGAAGTTAGCATCACATTTGATAATACAAAAAATTTAATTCCAACTGAATATTCAAATGTATCTATCACAAGAAAATACTTTAGGTCTGGTGAAAGTGAATACCTTTTAAATGATGTGAAGTGTAGACTGAAAGATATTACAAATTTATTTTTAGATACAGGTATAGCATCTAATAACTATGCTATTATAGAATTATCAATGGTAGATAATATATTAAATAATAAAGATAATTCTAGACTTAATTTATTCGAAGAAGCTTCAGGTATATCTAAATTTAAAAAAAGGAAAAAAGAAACATTAAATAAAATTAATTACACTGAAAATGATTTAGAAAGAGTTGAAGATTTAATTCATGAAATAGAAAAAAATCTACGCTCACTAAAAAAACAATCTAAACAAACTGAAAAGTACTATATTCTTAAAGATGAGTATAAAAAGCTAAGTATTAATTTGGCAAAAAAATCTATTATTGAGAAAGAAAACAAGTTGGATACTTTTAAAGATAAGTTAAAAAAAATCGAATTAGAAGACGTTAGGTTGTCATCAAATATTGGTAAAGATAATGCTAATCTTGAATCTTTAAAATCTTCCTTAATATCAACAGAAAAAGAACTAATAAAAAAACAAAATGTGGTTAATAATAAATTGGAAAAAATTAGAGAATATGAAGAAAATAAAAAAATTAAACAAGAAAGATTAAGACTATTAAAATTAAAAATTGATGATTTATCAAAGAAAATAAAACTCAATAAAGAAAGTAATTCAAGAGCTTCTTTCTCAATAGAAAGTATAAAAAAGGAAATTATTAGTGAAGAAACTTATCTAATTAAGTTGAGTGACAAATTAAAGAAAAGTAAAATAGAATTTGATAAGTACGAAAAAGACATTAAAAAAAAACATATAAAAATCTCAAGTTTAGATGAGATAAAAGAAAATTTTAGAATTATAACTTATAATTTAAAATCTATTAAAACTAAAAAGAATCAAATTCTAAATCTTATTCAAATTGAAAAAGCGAGTGTTGCTGAAATTATTAAAAAATTAAATTCATTCGACGAACAATTAAATGAAATATATATAAATTTTAATAATCTGGAAAAAACTTTTTCTGAAGAAAATAAAGAACTTATAAAATTAAATAAACTTTATACTAAAAAGTCAAAAGATGTGTCGAGTGAAGAAATTATTTATGATAGAAAAAAGAATAAAATAAATTCATTGAAAAATGAGTTAGATTATAAGTCATCTACTCATAAACTTAATCTAGATAGAATTAAAAAAAATGAAAAGGATTTTTTAAAAACAGAAAATGAAATTAATCTTTCTAAAATTGATAGTTCTGATAAGGATGATTTACTAATTAATCTATATAACCAAAAAGGAGAATTAGAAATTGAATTAAATAATTACGAAACAAAGTATCAAGAAAGTAGAAATAAAATAGAAATTATTGATAAAGAAATAAGAATAAATCAAGAAAAAAAGAATCAAAATTTAATATTAATTAATGAATATAAAAATCAGATTCATGATTTAGATTTAGAATTAAATTCTGTAAGCGAAAGAATTCTTGTAGAATTTGAGTTAGAATTGGATGAAATTAAATTGGATAAAGATATATTTAAACAAAATAGTTTTGAAAATATTGAGTCTAAAAAAAATCAAATTAAAGAAAAAATTGACAAGATAGGTCAAATAAATCCATTAGCTCTCGAAACATTTAATGAAATGAAAGAAAGACATGAGTTTATTATAAAAGAAAAAAATGATTTGATTGAAGCAAAGGATTACTTATTAAAAACAATTGATGAAATTAACAAAACAGCTAAAGAAACTTTTTTAGAATCCTTCCACAAAATAAAAAATAATTTCAAAAATGTTTTTAGATCTTTATTTATTGAAGATGATGATTGCGATTTAATCTTATCAGATGAAAATAATCCACTAGAATCTTCCATAGAAATTTTAGCAAAACCTAAAGGGAAAAAACCTATTTCTATCAACCAGTTATCTGGAGGTGAAAAAACTTTAACAGCCACATCTTTATTGTTTGCTATTTATTTACTAAAACCTGCTCCATTTTGTATTTTTGACGAAGTTGATGCTCCTCTTGATGATGTAAATATTGATAAGTTTAATAGAATAATTAAAAAGTTTTCAAAAGATTCTCAATTTATAATTGTAACACATAATAAAAGAACCATGATAAACACTGATATTATTTATGGGATTACAATGCCAGAACAAGGAGTTTCTAAAGTAGTTCCTGTTGATTTAAGAAATCTCAACTTATAATTAACATATTTAATTTGAAATATTTATTTTTAAAGTGTATTTTTTCAAAATATTACTATTATAGTCGTTTATTATAAATTTAAGAATGAAAGAAACTATAAAAAAATCATTAATTGGAGGAGAGTTTTTAATTGATAATTTTTCTAGTGATCAAGTCTTCATAATTGAAGATTTTGATGAAGATCAAAAAATGATGGCAGAAGCTTGTCAGGATTTTATTAAAAGAGAAATTCACCCTCATAGAGAAGCTATTGAAAATCAACAGGAAGGTTTAATGGCGTCACGTCTCAAAAAAGCAGGTGATTTAGGTCTTTTAGGAATATGTATCCCTTCAAAATATGGAGGACTTGATATGAGTTTCAACACAAGTATGTTAATAGCTGACGTAATAGGTTCAACAGGATCTTTTTCAACAGCTTATGGAGCCCATACTGCAATTGCTACTCTTCCAATAAGTTATTTTGGTAACGAAAAACAAAAAAAGAAATATTTACCAAAATTAGTTTCAGGTGAATGGGTAGGTTCTTATTGTCTATCTGAACCAGATTCAGGTTCAGATGCTAATGCTGCTAAAACTAAAGCAAAACTTTCAGATGATGGTAAAAATTATTTGATTAATGGTCAAAAAATGTGGATTACAAACGCTGGTATTGCTGATTTTTTTATCGTTTTTGCAAAAATTGATAAAGATGAATTTCTTTCAGCTTTTTTGGTTGAAAAAACATTTGGAGGTATCAGTATGAATCAAGAAGAAAAAAAATTAGGTATTAAAGGGTCTTCAACCAGACAAATATTTTTTAATGACTGTAAGGTTCCTATTGAAAATTTGTTATCTAAAAGAGGAGAAGGATTTAAAATTGCTTTAAATATTCTTAATATTGGTAGAATAAAACTTGGGGCAGGTGTTCTTGGTGGATGTAGAGCAGTAATTACCAAATCAGTTAAGTATTCAAAAGAAAGAATTCAATTTAAAAAACCCATATCTTCTTTTGGTGCTATAAAAAATAAAATTGCAAAAATGACAATTAAAACATATGCATGTGAAGCATTGTGTTATAGGGCAGGTCATGATATTGATAATAAAGTTTTAGAATTACTAGAACAAGGCTTAGATAAATCTGAATCTGAAATTAAATCTTTAGAACAATTTGCAATAGAATGTGCAATAGCAAAAGTATATGGTTCTGAGACACTTGACTTTGTCGTTGATGAAGGAGTTCAAATACATGGAGGAATGGGATTTTCAGAAGAAGTTCCAATGGCTAGAGCTTATAGAGATGCTAGAATATCAAGAATTTATGAAGGTACAAGTGAAATTAATAGAATGCTTTTAGTAGGAATGATTTTAAAAAGAACAGTAAAAGGTGAATTAGATATTACTTCAAAAGCAATGTCTGTAGCAAAAGAATTACTTTCTGTACCTTTATTTGATAATGATAATGATTCGTCGATTTTTTATCATCATCATGAAACCATAAGAAATTTAAAAAAAGCTGTTTTGATGGTTTTAGGAAAAGCTGCTCTACATTTTAAAAATGATATTGATAAAGAACAAGAAATTTTAATGAATATCGCAGATATGATAATTGAACTTTATGCCGCTGAATCTCTTTTATTGAGATCGGAAAAAATCGTTCAAAATAACAACAAAAAAACTTCATCTATTCAGTTTGATATTACTTCCTTATATTTATATGAAGCTTCTACTAAAATTTCAATTGCTGGAAAAGAAGCTTTATATAGTTTTGCTTCTGATGATGAATTAAATCTGATGTTATTGGGGTTAAGGAGATTTACCAAAATAAAACCTTTTAATATTAAAGAAACGAGTAGAAAAATTGCTGATTCTATTATTGCTAATAATGGATATCATATTTTTAAAGTTTTATAACTCCAATCTTAATTATCATACTATTCTATAATTAACATAATTTAAAATATATTTATTCTTTAAAAATTAATTATGAATTCAAGAGGTGGTTTTAATTCAAAAATTGGATTTATTTTAGCGGCAACTGGCTCAGCAGTAGGTTTAGGAAATATTTGGAAATTTCCAATTGAAGTATCACAAGGTGGAGGTGCTGCATTTTTATTAATGTATTTGTTTTTTTGTTTTATTTTATGTTTTCCTGTAATTGTATCAGAAATTGCTATAGGTAGAAAATCAAATAGAAACGCAATAGGATCATTTAAAGAACTCGGACATAAAAAGTGGAATTTTATTGGAAAAATGGGTGTTATAACTGGAGTTTTAATACTTTCATTTTATACTGTAGTAGCTGGTTGGGTCTTAGGATATGTTTTTGAAATGATAAAAGGTAATTTCAGTATAAGTAATAATTTTCAAGCTTATACTAACAATATACAGCAAGCTTTATTTTTTTCTTTTTTATTTATGTTTTTTACTGCACTAATAGTTTCAAAAGGTATTGCTGATGGTATTGAAAAAGCATCCAAAATTTTAATACCTTCCTTAATTTTTATTATGATAAGTTTAATATTTTATGGAATTACTCTACCTAATTCTTTTGATGGTATTAAATTTTATTTAATACCGGATTTCTCTCAAATTAATGTAAAAGTGGCTGGAAGTGCACTTGGGCAAGCTTTCTTTTCACTTTCTTTAGGTATGGGAATGTTAATAACATACGGTAGTTATATCAATAAAAATAATAATATTATAAGTTCTGCGGCTTTGATCACTCTTGCAGATGTTGGTATAGCATTTCTAGCAGGATTAATAATTTTCCCTTTCATTTTTTCAAATAACTTAACAGTGGAAGGTGGTCCTGGTTTAATTTTTACTACGTTACCAAAAATTTTTGAATCTCTTGGATCTCTTACTGGTACAATTATAGGTACGGCATTTTTTATTCTACTTACCCTCGCAGCATTAACATCAACTATTTCTTTATTAGAAGTTCCAGTTTCATATGTAGTAGATGAATATAAAATTAACAGGAAGTATTCAGTATGGATAATAGCATCAATCATATTTTTATTAGGTATACCTTCATTATTGGCACAAGGAAGTTCAAGTTTCTTTACAAATTTTATAGTTTATATAGGTGCAGAAAAACCTATTGATTTCATGACATTTATAACACATGTATCAAATGATACTTTGTTACCCTTAGGTGGATTTTTAATTACTGTCTTTGTTGCTTATGTGTGGAAAAAAGAAAAATTAATTGATGAAATATCCATAGGAAACGAAAATTTTAGAAATTCAATTTTAGAAAAATATATAATATTTTCAATATCATATGTGTGTCCTATACTTTTAGGATCTATATTTCTTATTACTTTTCTAAATAAATTCTTTGGAGTTGTGTTAATATAATTGCTTATTCATATCTTAAGGATTCAATAGGATCTAAATTACTGGCTTTATTTGCTGGTATAAAACCACTTATAATTCCAACAATAGTACTAAGAACTATACCTACCAAAATCCATAACCAAGGAATTACAAATGTTCCACCCATAAATGAAGTTACAGTCATTCCAAATATTAATCCTAATATTACTCCTCCAAAACCACCAAATTGACAAATTAAAATTGCTTCTGTTAGAAATTGATTTTTTATATCTTGTGGTGTGGCTCCAATTGATTTTCTTATACCAATCTCTCTTGTTCTTTCTGTGACAGATACCAACATAATATTCATTAATCCAATTGAAGCACCTAATAGTGTAATAAAAGCTATTGTGAACCCTCCTATTTTAAGGTAAAGGGTAATTTCACTTAATTCTTCTTCTAATGATTCATTTCTTAATACGTCAAATGATTTCTCACTACCTATTGGGTCTTGTCTAATTATGCTCATTACTTTAGATGATATTCCCATATCATTTTCAAGTTCAGCTGGATTAGAAACTTTTATTTCAATTTCAAAATTTGAAGATGGTCTTAGTCTTCTTCCTGTTTCAAGTGGAATAATCATTCTGTCATCAATACTTCTTCCAAAAGAACTACCTTCTTCTTCTAATATACCTATGATTCTTATATTTACACCCCTAGCTTTAATTATTTTATTTATTGGGTTTTCGTTTTCTCCAAATAGCTTTTCCTTGATTTTAGAACCTAAAATACCTACATTAATACCATTATTAGATTCTATATCAGTAAAATTTCTTCCAGATTTAAGATTAAAATTTTTTACTTTCAAATAATTGATATCTCCAGCAGCAACACTAATATTAGGATTAGTCGTTGTTGATTTATATTTAAGCTCAGCAGTACCTGTTACCCATGTATTTACACTTACTAGACCTATTCCATTATATTTATTTAAAAACATTTTTATTTCTCTATACTTTAATGGGGGGTTATTTTTTTTTTTTACACCGCGATTCCTACCCCTATCTCCCCTAGAACTCTCAATAGTATATATATTAGAGCCAAGGTTGGAAAAGCTATCTGTTACTGAACTTTTAATTCCATCAATAGACGTTAGGATCCCAACTAAAGAAGATATACCTATAGATATTATAGCAGAAGATAGAAAAACTCTAAGTTTATTAGATTTAATAGAACCTAAACTTTCAAGTATTAATTGAAATAAATTCATGTTAATTTAATTGTTAATTAAATATAAATTTAATAAAAAATTAATAAGCAGATTTTGTAGTTTTTATTATAACTGATGCAATTTTATAAGGGTCACCATTAGAAGATGGCCTTCTATCTTCTAGTCTACCCTTCCAACCATTTTCCAAAGTACTTATAGGAATCCTAATCGATGCTCCTCTATCTGATACACCATAACTAAATTGATCAATAGATTGAGTTTCATGTTTCCCAGTAAGTCTTTGTTCGTTATCAGCACCATATACTTTAATGTGAACATCTATATTTTTTCCAAAAGCTTCACATATCTTATTAAAAACATTTTTATCACCACATGTTCTCAATGTGGTATCAGAGAAATTAGCATGCATTCCTGATCCATTCCAATCACCTTTAAGGGGTTTAGGATGAAGATTAATTCCTAAACCATATTTTTCAGCATTTCTTTCAGCTAAATATCTTGCTATCCAAACTTGATCACCAGCATTCTTTGCACCTTTTGCAAATATTTGATACTCCCATTGACCAGTAGCAACTTCAGCATTTATTCCCTCTACGTTAATTCCAGCATCTAAACATTGATTCAGGTGATGTTCAACAATTTCTCTTCCAAAAGTATTTTCAGCACCTACACTACAATAATATTGGCCCTGTCCTCTACTAGGAAAACCTTCTTTAGGAAAACCAAAAGGTTTGTTTATTTTTGTATCCCAAAGAAAATATTCTTGTTCAAAACCAAACCAAAAATCAGAGTCATCATCATCTATAGTGGCTCTTCCATTTGATACATGGGGTGATCCATCAGAATTTAATACTTCATTCATTACTAAGAAACCATCAATACGATTTGAGTCAGGAAAAATAGCTACAGGTTTTAGTAAACAATCTGAATTATTTCCTGAAGCTTGTTCTGTGGAACTACCATCAAAATTCCACATGGGACAATCACTAAGCTTACCAGAAAAATTTCTTGAAATTAGTGTTTTGCTCCTTAAATTCTGTGTAGGGAAATATCCATCTAACCATACATATTCTAGTTTCGATTTATTAATGCTTGTCATTAATATTTTTTTTCAAATTAAATAATAAATTAACATAACATAATCAAATTGTAGAAAAAATATTGGACATTATTTCTATTTTTAGAAATCTTTAAAATTATTGGACATTATTTATTGATCATTTAATTTTATCATGAATTTTATTTAAAATTTTAGAATTTATTTAATAAACATTATTATGGAGATGAATATAATGTTGATGGAGGTTTGTTAGCTTAATTTATTTTTTTAATTTATTTACAAAAACTTTTTTAAATTTTTCAAGTTTTGGACTTATAATATATGAACAATAGGATTGATTTGGATTCAAATTATAGTAATCTTGATGGTAGTTTTCAGCTATAAAAAATTCTTTAAATTGAAAAATTTCTGTAATAATTGGGTTATCCCAAGCTCCTGATTTATTAAGTTTTAATTTATATTCCTTAGCAAGATTTTTCTGATAATCATCATGATATAGAATAATTGACCTGTATTGAGTTCCTATATCGTTACCCTGTCTATTTAAAGTAGTTGGATCATGAGTTTGCCAAAATATTTCTAAAAGTTCTGTATATGTAATAACATTAGGATCATATTTTATTTGTATTACTTCTGCATGATTGGTAATACCTGTAGAAACTTGCTCATAAGAGGGGTTATAAAAATTACCTCCAGAATAACCCGATTTAACAGAAGTAACACCTTCTACCAATTCAAAAATTGCTTCAGAACACCAAAAACATCCCGATCCAAAAGTTGCAATATCATTCTTCATTTGATCAAAATTTAAATAGAAAGTGATGTATAATATAAAAATAAATTTAAACATAAGAAATGTCTATTTTATAGTACAATTATCTACAATATTTTTTTAATACATTTATAGATTCGTTAAAATTTAATGACTGAGATATAGAAAAATTTTTACAAGCATTCCTAGAATCATTTAATTTTAAGTATATGAGTCCTTTGTAGTGATAGTTTTCAGGATAACTATTTTTTAAAGATAT
>Ga0310342_100001467_pt1 | contig 14648 bp, 5 predicted proteins | sample S15DNA20500_MG_FD_206155 | JGI IMG/M metagenome (GOLD analysis project Ga0310342, IMG submission 206155) | Marine microbial communities from station ALOHA, North Pacific Subtropical Gyre - S1503-DNA-20-500_MG | ecosystem: Environmental > Aquatic > Marine > Oceanic | place: Pacific Ocean: North... | reverse complement strand
CAATCAGGCGCACCTTCACAAATTGACCTTTTCGATCACAAGCCGGCAGTGGCGAAATGGCATGGTCAAGATCTTCCCGACGAGGTTCGTAATGGCCAGCGTCTGACGACAATGACTGCGAAACAGGATCGTTTACCGCTGAAAACTTCACCTTTCCGCTTCGAACGCGCTGGGTCCTCTGGCGCCACCTTCAGTGAGCTCTTGCCCTATCACCAAGGAGCGGCTGAACAGTTGTGCGTCATTCATTCCATGCACACCGAGGCAATCAATCACGATCCGGGCATCACTTTTTTTCAAACCGGTTCTCAAATTGCCGGTCGTCCCAGTATCGGGGCCTGGCTCTCTTACGGACTCGGCACCAGCAACGAAAATTTACCGGCCTTCATGGTTTTGCTTTCCAGGGGAACCGGGCGTCCCAATGCCCAGCCACTTTATGACCGTTTGTGGAGTTCCGGTTTTCTACCAACCGATCACCAGGGGGTAAAACTGCGTTCCACAGGAGACCCCGTTCTTTTTCTAGGCACACCGGCCGGTATTACAAAATCACAACGACGACGATTCCTTGACGATCTGGCCGAACTGAATCGACAAAATTTCGCACGCGTTCTTGATCCCGAAATTGCCACTCGTATTGCACAGTACGAAATGGCCTATCGGATGCAGACATCCGTTCCCGAACTGACCGACATATCCGATGAACCCCAGCATGTGCTCGACATGTATGGTCCCGAAGTACAACAACGTGGCAGTTATGCCAATAACTGTTTATTGGCCCGGCGCATGGCAGAGCGTGGCGTGCGATTTGTACAATTATTTCATATTGGCTGGGACCAACACAATCATTTAGTCGACCATCACACCAAGCAGTGTCGAGACACCGACCAGGCATCCGCCGCGCTGGTCCACGATCTGGCTCAACACGGACTCCTGGAAGATACCCTGGTGGTCTGGGGCGGCGAGTTTGGCCGCACGGTTTATTCACAGGGAACCCTCGACGATCCCAGCTCCGGTCGCGATCATCATCCACGTTGCTTTACGATGTGGCTCTCCGGCGGCGGCATCCGCCCAGGAATCACCTACGGAAAAACGGACGATTTCTCTTATAACATTGTGGAAAATCCTGTCCACGTTCATGATCTGCATGCCACGCTGCTGCACCAGTTGGGTCTGGATCACCGACGGCTCACAGTGCGTTACCAGGGCCGTGACTTTCGCCTGACCGATGTCCATGGCCAGGTGGTCAACGGAATTCTCGCCTAGTGCCAAGCGTCACCGATCCTTCATCCTCTTTCAGTGCTCCACCGGCCGCCCTGCACCAATCAACCTCAACGCGTCCACGCTAACCATTTGCTAAACAACGATTTCACCCGGGGAGTCAAACGGGCGCGCTGACACTGGTCACCCAGTTTGCGAATCGCCTCGGCATGGGTGGGATACGGGTGAATGGTATTGCCAATGGTCTGCAAACCGACCTTGGCTTTCATGGCCAGCGTGATCTCAGCAATCAGATCTCCGGCATTGGTTCCGACAATGGTAGCGCCCACAATCTTGTCGGTTCGCTGTTTGACGTGAATTTTCACCAAGCCCGTATCCTCACCGTCCAGGATCGCCCGATCGATGTCGGCAAACGCCTGTTGATAAGTATCAATGGCGATTCCCTTTCGCTCGGCGTCGTTCTCGTTCATTCCCACGTGAGCAATTTCGGGAGACGTGTAAGTACACCAGGGAATTACCAGGGAACTGGCTTTTGCCGGCCACTTGAACAAGGCATTTTGAATGACAATTCTCGCCATAAAATCGGCCGCGTGTGTGAACCGGTATTTGGAGCAAACATCTCCCGCAGCGAAAATCCGCGGATGCGTGGTTTGTAATCGATCGTTCACCTTGACACCTTGCCGGTCGAAATCGACACCCACTGCCGCCAGGTTCAAATCATCCACGTTCGGCGTGCGGCCCACCGACACCAGCAGCTGATCGACAATTTCATCATGCTCCTCGCCATGAGAGACAACGGTTAACCGGATCCCGCCTCCAGGTTGGGTCGCCACTCGAAAATCGCCAGCGCAACACAAAAGTTTTACACCATCACGCAACATCGCCTCCTTGACGATGTCTGCGGCGTCCCGGTCTTCCCGGGGAAGAATACCGTGCGTTGCCTCCACGAGCACAACCTCTGAACCGAGCAGGGCGAACGACTGGGCCAATTCACAACCAATCGGCCCCGCTCCGACGACACCCAATCGCGACGGGCACTCAGTGAGCGCGAAAACCGTTTCGTTGGTCAAATAATCCACTTGATCGACGCCCGGTATCGAGGGTACAGCGGGACGGGTGCCGGTGGCAATCACAGCATTTTTGAATTTTATCTTCGTTCGATCCACCTCAATGGTTTCCGCGTCAACAAAGCGACCGTTTCCAAAATAGACATCGACTCCCAGTTCACGAAACCGGGCCGCCGAATCTGCCGGACTGATTCGTGCCCGCAGGCGGCGCATTCTCTCCATGACCACCGCAAAATCAACCTGGACGCCAGCGGGGACTTCCACACCAAAATCACCGGCATTTCGTACCGAGCGGGCTGCCCGGGCGGCAGAAATCAACCCTTTCGAAGGCACACACCCCGCATTCAAACAGTCACCGCCCATCCGTTCTCGTTCGATCAGGGCGACTCGCGCACCCAGCCCGGCGGCCCCCGCTGCCGCTACCAACCCGGCTGTGCCAGCTCCAATCACGACCAGGTTGTACCGGCCGTCGGGAACCGGATTGGTCCAATCTGGCGGACGGACATTGGCAGCAAGCTTCCGGTTATACTCGTCGTCAGGTTGCAGTTGTTTCAAATCGGTCATCACTGAGGCCATCACTCTCTGGTGGCTGCATGGGGGCGCAATCGCTGTACAATTTTTCTCATCACCAGCGGAAAGACGCCCAGCAGAGCCAAGGCAATTAGGAGTTGTGGGTCAACGATCGGCTGGGGGGGCAAAATCAAGTGGGGAAAAGCGGCTACCAGAGCCGCTCGGTTGGCTTGGGTCAACTGCCCTCCTGACCCAGGGTCGGGTGCGGCGTCCTGGTTGAGCCGGCGCGCCGTCTCCGGCAAATCGGGTGAAAGCGAGAATTCGGCACGAATCAACTGTTGATTGATGGCCATCACCACCCGTTTCTTTGTAGGACCATCGATAGCACCGGTCGGCAACCGTTGAATCATCAGTTTTAAATCATCGGGAAAGTCCGTCCAAATCTGATCGGCTGGTGTCGCGGCTTGACCGTTGCCCGCTTGTTGAAGTTCCTCCAACAACCCATCCCAATCACGCACATCGTTCACACGAAGTTGCGACGGATCAGCCAACTGATTCAAACCCGGCAAGGTAGAACCAGCATACAGATAAATCACTGTCGCCGCTAACATTCCTATTTGGCTAATCCACCAAAACGTGACAATCCTCATCCGCGTCAGCCCCATCACAACATTGACCACAAAGAAGGGGACCACGGGAATCAGCCGCAGGGAAAACAGGTAAAAGGCACCCTCTTGCTCCAAGGCCTCGTTGAACCTGACCAGTCGATCACCAAACCTGTTTTCGATCATCGCTCGTAACAAGTAACGACTCAACAGAAAAGCGATCGTTGCCCCCAAGGTAGATGCAAAACTGACAAGCAGAACTCCGCGCCATACTCCGAAATTCCACCCATAGATAAGTGTCAACACAGTTGCTCCAGGAAGAGACAGCCCTGTTACCGCAACGTAAATCAGAAATGCAATTCCATAGATGAGCCACGGGTATTGCTCCTGAAAGGTCTGCAAGGCCGTTTCCTGCGAGGCAAGGTTCTCTAGCGAAAATGAATGCTGGAACATCACATAGCCAAACACAACCACGGCAATCAAGGCTGCTAAAAGAGCCAGCTTCACTCCAGGGAGATATTTTTCGTCCGTGTTGCCCATCCGATATTTGTCCGGCAATGTCAACGAGCCCAAATTCCGCAGTCGACAAACTACCAGATTGTGCAACCCTGACACAATCGGTGTGTTCCTCGTTGGCTGGCAAGCTGTGAACCTAACTCTGGCAACGCACAACCACCCTTGGCCCACTCGGTCCTGTTGCGTCGGATCAGCACCGCTTCTCAGCTAACCACCTGGCGTCCTCTGATTCAAATTGGAGCTGCCTGCGTACTGCGGGAAGACTTTCTTTTTTGCCCACTCGCGAAAAGACTTTTTCCCCCAGGGGTGGTCCCCAGTGCCTTAGAGCAAGGAAAATAGGCAATTCAGTGATCAACACTTGCTGTTGAACAGCAGCCAATCTACCGCCAAAACTCGGTTTATCGCTTCGTAAAATCGATTCAATTGAATATATTAGAAAGGTATCGTTTTCTATCCGATAGAAACAATTTCATCCCTGCTCATAGACACGAACTCTCGCAACGGCCAGAGGGAGATTGAACCGTCCCTGACCGACGACTGATTGGCCAACGCAACGACACTTCGGCAATCGACCTTCAGCAGACATCACACGATGATTCGTTTCCATCCCAACCATCGCCTGCCAGCATTACCTCGCAACACGCGATTGTGGCTGACGATCCTTGGCACGGTCATCCTCAATTCGTCTGCCATCGGACAACCGCCAACTCCGCTACTGAAGACCGTTTTTCCTGCGGGCTGTCAGGCCGGTGGATCCGAGAGGGTCGTCATGACAGGCGAAGCAATGGATGGAATTTCCGCTATCCGTTCAAGTCATTCAGGAATTGTCTTCGACCACGACGAGGATAACCACTTTACCGTGCATGTTGCTGCCGACACACCACCCGGCTTCTACGATGTACAAGCAATCTGTGCTGCCGGCATCAGTTCCACACGCACATTTTTCGTTACTACCCGCAAGCACGTTCTGGAAGCTGAAGATGACGGTTCGACGGTCAATGTGGCCATCAGTGGTCAAATCAAAGAGGGGGGCGAGGTTGACCAATTTCAATTTCCTGGCAAAGCAGGGCAACGCATTGTGATCGAATGCTGGGCCGATCGCATGGATTCACCACTGCGAGCCATACTCGAGTTGTTTGACAGTTCCGGCCAGCGTCTGGCCAGCAGTGCCGGATATTTTGGCATCGATCCTGCGATCAGCTATTCCCTTCCGACTGATGGCCAGTACGTTGTGCGTTTATACGACTTGGAGTATTCCGGCAGTACCAACCATTTTTATCGATTGGACATCGGAGTCGGTCCGCGCGTGTTGTTTGCCCTGCCATCGGTTGTCCAGCGCGGCCAGCCAACGCAAGTTACCCTGTATGGCTGGAACTTGAATGAAAGCCAAAACGTTTTCACTCATTTCACCGTCGACGTCACTCCGCCCAACACGCCAATCGCCTTGCCGATCCAACGCCACCCAGCATCCGTGGGAAGCGATCGATTTGCCTACCATCTGCCAGGGTCAGATGTCCCCATCGAATTTGCCACCACCGATGTACCCGTCATCCTCGATCCGGCCGCCAACCACGCAGCCACTGCGGCCTGTCCGATCACGATTCCCTGTGAAGTCAGCGGCCAGCTGTCTCAGGGAAACGAGTACGATTGGTACTGCTTCGAGGCCAAGCGGGGTGAGGTCATCCACGTGGCGGCCTGGGGGGAGCGGATTGGTGCGCCCGTCGATCTGGACATCATGGTGTTGGATACAACGGGCCAACAGGTCTTGGCAACATATCACGATGAGATCACTAACACTGGTGGATTGCGTTTTCCCACCAGCCACCTCGACCCGGCGGGAAGGTGGGTCGCGCCGACCGACGGTCGATTTTTCCTGGTCGTCCGAAATTTGATTGGTGGATTGTCAAATGATCCACGTCGCGTGTATCGACTGAACCTGCGTCACGAGGAATCCGATTTTTCGTTGGTCGCGCTGCCACATACAACCGCTTCTCCAGGAGCTATCAATGTTCATCGTGGTGGACGGACCATCGTTGACGTGCTCGCTTTCCGCCACCGCGGACTGACTGGGGCCATTCGTATCTCCCCACAAAACTTACCCCCAGGCATCGAGTGTCAGGATGTCTGGCTGGGTCCCGGCGTCAACTCGGCGCCGCTCGTATTGACGGCAACCGACAACGCCAAGCAATTTGTCGGCGCACTGGAACTGGTCGGCACGGTCGAACAACAGGGCAGAACGATCCAGCATCCCGTTCAGGGCGGCACCATGGTCCGCACAGATTTGCCTAACGGCAGCGGTCGGTTGACAGCCGATGTGCCCTGGGCGATTGCCGATCAGGCCCCGTTACGCATCACAGCCAACGGCCATGAAACGCGGAAGCATCACCTGTACGGTGAACTCACGGTCCAGCACTCTGCGGGCGGAATCCTGGATGTTGCCGTTCATGTCCAACGACGTGACAGCAAGCACCAGGCACCGATCCGTTTGACGGGAGTGGGACTGCCGGGATTGATCAGTAATCAGGTTGCCACCATCGAACCTGACCAGCAAACAGGTTACATCAGCTTTTACTTGCCACAGCACCTGCCCCCGGGCTGGTACACCCTGGCCATCGGTGCCAATACTACGGTAGCAGGGGCCGACGGAAAAGAACGAACCGTCGAAGCTTTCAGCAACACCGTCAATTTCGAGGTGCACCCACCCGCATTTCAGCTTGAGCTTGATCCTTACACACCTCGCCGGGTACAAAGAGGAGAAGTGGTCAAGGTCAATTATACCGTCCACCGAAAAAACGGTTTCATTGGGAAAATTCATACCGAACTGGCCGCCCCCGGCAAGGTAACCGACGTCGGCAATCTAAGGGGGCGTGGTGTTACATTTGTTGGACAAACAGAATCAGGAGTGATTCAAATCATCGTCAACGAAGATGCCCAATTAGGAAGCCGACCTTTTCTAAGGCTGTACGCTGTGGGCGTTCTGGAGGATGAAGTACGCTTTCACGGAAGTTGTTTCCTGGACCTGGAGATTATTGAGTGAAACGGTTATCTCTCATCACCTGCCTGGCAACGCTTCTACTGCCACTCGTGCCCGTTCGGGCAAGCGAGTCCGGTTCCGTTCATTTCACGACCGATGTCATCCCCATCCTGACAAAACTCGGTTGCAACGGTGGCGGCTGTCATGGCAAAGCAACGGGCCAAAACGGATTCAAACTATCTCTTTGGGGCTTTGAGCCTCAAGCGGATTACCGAGCATTGGTGAAAGAATCTCGCGGACGCCGAATCTCACCCAGTGTACCCGACCAAAGCCTGTTTCTACTGAAAGCAACCAATACAAAACCCCATGGCGGAGGCATGCGAACCAGCGTCGATAGCGATGAATATCGTGTCTTGCGACAATGGATCGCCAACGGCGCTATCCCCCCCAGTGAACACGATCCCAAGTTACAACAATTGGAAGTCACACCCTCCCAGCTTGACTTCAGCATCAACGCCAAGCATGCCCTGACAGTAACGGCCTCTTACAGCGATAGCACCACCCGAGACGTAACCCAAGGGGCCCTGTATTTTTCCAATGCGAAAAAAATCGCCTCGGTCACTCACGACGGCATCGTACATACCAACATGCATTCAGGGCTGTTTGCTGTCATGGTTCGTTTTGGCGGAAAAGTCGCAACCTTTCATGGTGCTGTACCGCGGCAAAACCGTGTTGACGAAGAGGCGCTTGTAACATCCCGCTTGGATCAACTCGAATCACAACTTCGATCCACCCCTACGATCGATGACACGCCACCCACCAGTCGGCAAGTGGACCGTCTTTTAATTCAGCAATGGAAACGGCTTGGCATCCTGCCTTCGCAACCGAGCAATGCCGAAACTTTTGTTCGCCGCGTAACACTCGACATCTGCGGAACCTTGCCCACTCGTCAGGAAGTCGAAGACTACCTCAACGATGAGCGAGCTGACAAACGCGCGAAATTGATCAATCGACTGCTGGATCGCCCCGAATACGCCGTTTATTTTGCTCTCAAATGGGCCGATATTTTGAAAAACCGTGGTTCTGGCTATGGCACCAGCAAGCAACGTGCTGGTACCGCCCTTTTTTCAGGTTGGATACGCAATGCAATTGCTACCAACAAGCCGTACGACCGTTTCGTCGGTGAAATCTTGACGGCCAGTGGAAATCAAAACCAAATTCCACCCGCCATCTGGTATCGATCGGTGCGAACACTGCCCGATTATGTTGAATCGGTTGCCCAGGCGTTTCTCGGCGTACGTATCCAATGCGCCCAATGCCATCACCATCCCTTCGAGCGCTGGAGCCAACAGGATTACTTCTCGTTGGCTGCCGTCTTCGCCCGCGTCGGTCGTAAAGGAGGATTTGCCGATGCGGAAGTTCCCACCAGCGAAGTCATTTATCTCAAAGAGAAGGGCGATGTCTTCCATCCGCGCACCGGAGACCTGCTGCAGCCACGGCCGTTGGGCGGTCCTGATTTCGAGCTTGGACCTTTCGACGATCCCCGAAAAAGTTTGGCCCACTGGATGATCCAACCGGAAAACCCTTATTTCGCCCGTACGATGGTCAACCGGATATGGGCCCATTTTCTCGGCCGTGGTATCATCGACCCCATCGATGATGCCCGCAGCACCAATCCTCCCAGTAATCCAGAATTGCTCGACGCCCTGGCCAGCGACTTTACCCAGAGCGGCTTCGATGTCAAACACTTGATTCGCGTGATCTGTAATTCTTCTGCTTACGGTGCCGACTCGATACCCAACCAATTCAACCAAAACGACGAACAAACATTTGCCCGTTTTTATCCACGCCGATTAACGGCCGAGGTCCTGCTCGACGGCATCAGCCAGGTACTGGAAGTCCCTACCCAGTTTTCCGGGGGCAAGGGAAAATTTCCTGCGGGTACCCGAGCGATTGAACTTCCCGATGAAAACATACCCGCTCATTTCCTCGACGTTTTCGGCCGGCCGGCACGAACGTCGGCTTGCGAATGTGAGCGCATCGACGAAGCCTCCCTTGCCCAGGCACTGGAATTGGTCAATTCGTCGGAAATTAATCGCAAGTTGACTGACGAAAACGGGTTGGTCGGGCGTTTATCAGCCAATACGTTGGCCCATGCGGTAAATGTGGAAGAAATATTTTTGCGGTATTTTGCCAGGCACCCTCAGCCGAATGAACTTGCCACAGCGGTTGAATTCCTGGAAACTGAAGAGGATCGAGCTGAAGCGTATCGTTCTTTGCTCTGGTCGCTGTTGGCAACCAATGAGTTCATGTTTAATCATTGAGATTGCACCCTTATGATTTGGCCATTGAACCGATGCTGATAAAATCAATACCCACATCCTTTGTCGTTCAACCCAACACCGGTTAACTATGCAACTGCCCTTCGGACCCACCTTCAAAAATTGTGACGGCATTTCTCGCCGCAACTTCCTGGAAGTTGGTGTTCCGCTGTTGGGCCTGGGCTTGTCAAATTTACTCCAGCTGGAGGCGCGTGCTAACACAGCAGGCAAATCTTCCAGTGGCAAATCGTTGATTGTCTTTTGGACCCATGGCGGTCTTAGCCAGCAGGATACCTACGACATGAAACCGGATGCTCCGGTAGAGTTCCGCGGGATGTACAAGCCAATTCCCACATCCGCGCCCGGAATTATCCTCGGTGAACGATTTCATCAACAAGCCAAAGTCATGGACCATCTTTCACTGGTGCGTTCGGTGCACCATGAAAATGGCATTCATGCACCCTCGGCCCATTGGATGCAGACCGGCTACTTTGGTCCCACGTTGGCCCGCAATGCTCCTCAAAAGCCTTCATTTGGCTCGGTGATCTCCCGGTCACTCGGCGCTCGCCAAGCAGAAATGCCAGCCTACGTAACGGTTCCTAAATCGGAAGCGTTCGGCTATCAAAATGCCGTTTACCTGGGTAAGGCCTACAATCCGTTCGAAGTCGGGGGAAACCCGAATGAAAAAGATTTCAAAGTTCCGAATTTATCCCCGCCAGAAAGTCTGACGTTAAAAAGCGTGGGCACCCGCCGTAAACTGCTGAAGGCATTCGATACCCTTCGCCGAGACATCGACTCCAGTGGTGTTCTGGAGGGTCTCGATACGTTTAAAGCTCAAGCGTTGAACATGGTGGCAGGTGAGAGCGTGCGCAAAGCCTTTGACATCCAAAGCGAGGAGGCTGCCTTGCGCGACAAGTATGGACGACACCAATTCGGGCAAAGCGCGCTGCTGGCACGGCGACTTGTGGAAGCAGGCTGCCGGTGTGTCACCATCAACACCGGTTACTGGGATCACCACAACGACATCGAAAAGGGCCTCGAAGACCTGCTGCCTCCACTGGACCGGGCCATGTGGGCATTGGTCGAAGACCTTCATCAGCGAGACATGCTTGACGATGTGATGGTTTATTGCGCTGGTGAATTCGGCCGGACCCCACTGATCAACGGGCACGCCGGCCGCGATCATTGGTCGAACTGCTTTTCTGTAATGCTGGCCGGTGGTGGCATCCAGGGTGGGCGGATCGTCGGAGCCAGTGAGAAGTTTGGTGGTGATGTGAAAGACCGGCTGGTCACTCCGCTTGACCTGCTCGCCACGATTTATCACGCCCTCGGGATCCCGCTGGACACACATTACGAAGATGCTACTGGCCGACCTGTCAGCATCGTGGACAGCGGAAAACCGATTCACGAGCTTTTCTGAACAGCTCGCTTAAAGTTTGCCGGTCGCACTACGTTCTGCACCCCCCATGGCAAACTCATTTCTCGTCACCGTTGGTCTCAAATTTGCCACGTTAGTTCCTTTCGTGGTAAACTGGAACCTTCTCTCTCTGCTAAAAACGAGATCTTACGACCGTGCCAAACCACACCGGACGACAACCTCGAACTCAACGAACGTTCGAACCACTGGAAGCGCGGGTTTTACTTGCCGCGAATCCTCTGATTACAGAATTTCTATCGTCCGGAAACCAAACCTTGCTCGATGTGGACGGTGAATTTCATGATTGGATCGAAATCCAGAATACGGGCGACATGTCGATCGATCTGGCAGGTTACTCACTGACCGATGAAGATACCACCGGCAACGGAACGGGGACACCTGTGCTCAAATGGCAGTTCCCCAGCAAAATACTTGACCCGGGTGCGTATCTGGTCGTCTTCGCATCTTCCAAGAACCGGGCCGTCAGCGGCCATGAACTGCATACCAATTTTCAACTGGCATCCACCGGCGAGTACCTGGCATTGGTAGCGCCCAATGGCACCGACGTGGTGTCGGAATTCAGAACCGCCTTTCCGCAACAACTCAGCGGAATCTCCTATGGGCTGGCCGATAAGATCACGGTGACCGACCGAACGTACGCGACAACCGGTGCCGCAGCGTCGGTTCACGTTCCAACCGATAACCAGCTCAATAACGATTGGACAAGATCCACTTACGTCGAGGGCACCCACGGAGAAACCTGGACCACTGGCAGCACAGGCATCGGCTACGATCACGCCCCCTCTCTTGATTACACGAACCTGATCAACACCGACATCGGGACAGAGATGCGGAATGTTAGCCCATCGGCACTGGTACGTGTCCCATTCAACGTCGACAAACCGCCAAGCGTAACCGAACTGTCGCTCGACATGGAATACGACGATGCTTTTGTGGCTTATCTCAACGGCACCCAGGTTGCCCGGCAAAATGCATCGGTATCTCCGACATGGGACTCGACAGCCATCGCCGAACATTCTGCCAATACCTTGACCGGAGGAACGGTCCATGACATTGCGGCTGACTACAACCAACTGGACAATCCCACTGGTGCCTGGTCCTATCGCGACGGAATTGGAAACCTGGTGTCTGATAACATTACGGTCGGTCCCGATGGCGACTTTCCAGCGGGACAACCCGCCTGGAGAATTGTCAGTGGTTGCTGCCCCATTATCTTCCAATCCAGCACGGCGCAGGCGCACGACATGCCTCCAGGACGCGTCGGCGGCCATGGCCCGTTCGAAATTCACTGGACGGCACCCGACAGTGGCGTCGTGGATATCACCGGTGGGAGTTGGCAACCTCGCGATTTAAATCGAAGCCTCCAGATCAGCCTGCTGCACAACGACCAGCCGATTTTTAACAATGTGGCACAACCGGAGCGTGATGCTGGAATCACGTCCGACAACACATTCAGCTTTGCCGATGCCGCAACCACCGCTGGTGGTCAAGCCACCGACCTCACGGGAATTGCGGTAAATTCTGGAGATGTGTTTCGCTTCATTGCCATGGGTAATGAATTTCTGGGGGTCGACATGACCTTCACGTACCCCGACCAGGGTGGCGCACTCGAAGTGGAAACATTCGACTTGACACCTCATGTTGGCGCACTGACTGCTGGCAATAACATCCTGGCCATTCACGGACTCAATCATTCGATCGATAGTGACGCCTTCCTGGTGCGTCCATCGCTGACCGGACAAGTAACGACCGGACAGTTGTTGGTCGGTGAGCCACCGCGGTTCTTTAGTCAGCCCACACCCGGGGCTCCCAACGGCGTGGGCACCCAGGGCCTGGGACTCGACGGCGGTTTGATCATCAACGAATTCTCGGCCAACAACAAAATTGCGTTGCGGGACCAAGACAATGACAATTCCGACTGGGTCGAACTTTATAATGCGACGAGCATCCCGTTGGGGCTGGATGGTTATTACCTGAGCACGCGTCCCGGAAACCTTACGCAATGGCAATTTCCAGAGGTTACGATCAACCCCAAGGATTACCTGGTAGTGTTCGCATCCGGTAAAGATCGTACCGAAAACGAGCTGCATACAAATTTCAAGCTGGACTCCCGTGGTGAGTACCTCGCTTTGGTGGCACCCGATGGGCAAACCGTTCTGTCAGAGTTTTCACCCAACTATCCGCCACAATACCCGGATGCGTCTTATGGCATGATCACCCGAACCACGACCGAAACGCTGATTGGCCCCGCGGCAGCCAGTCGGACCCTGGTTCCAACAAACAATAGCCTGGGAACCTCATGGACCGACGTGAATTTCGCCGACCAGAGCTGGATCGCTGGAACCACAGGTGCTGGCTTTGACGCCGACACGAGTATCGACATCACCAGTTCCATAGGAACCGATTTACAGTCTCAAATGCTGTTTCAACAGACGACGGCGATGTTGCGCGTTCCCTTTAACGTCACAGATCCTACAAATGTAGAGTCACTCGACCTGAGCCTTGATTACGATGACGGTGCTATCGTCTATCTGAACGGGCAGGAAGTACTGCGCCGTAATGCCCCGGCAAGTGTCGAATTTGATTCAGTCGCCAATGCGTCGCACCCGGCGATCCTGGTCCAGTCGGTTGCAGGTACAACTTTCGACGTCGCCGCAGACTTCGACATCAACGCTTCCAATCCCAACGGTCCCTGGTCTTACCGCCAGTCTCCCAGTGGCCACTTAATTTTAGATAACGTGATGGTCGGACCCGATGGCGACTTTCCCGCAGGACAACCCGCCTGGAGAATCGAAGGTGGCTGCTGTCCGATCGCATTCAAAACCAGTACTCCACAAGCTCATGATTTTCCGCAGGGGCGATTAGGCGTTCACGGAAGCGCAGAGATTCGGTTCACCGCGCCGGAGAGCGGCACACTCGAAATTTCTGGAGGTTTCTGGCAACCAAGGGATCTGGATCGTTCTGTTAACGTCAGTTTGATTCACGAGGGCAACACGTTGTTCAGTGTTCCCGCCCCTGACCGCAGCAGCACGGGGGTCACCTCAGCAAATCCCATGACCTTGGCCACAGCAGCTGGAGATCCCAACATCCTCAAGGACATTTCAGTCAACGCCAACGACGAGTTTCTCTTCAAGGTGGATGGAGGTGAATTCGTCGGTTTCGATCTGGCCTTCACCTACCTGGATGGTGGCACGCAACAGGTCTTCAATACCGAACATTTTGACTTATCACAACACCGGGACCTGTTGCAAAGCGGCAAAAATGTCCTGGCAATTCACGGACTCAACCATTCCATTTTCGACTCCACTCTTCTAATAAAACCCGAGCTGACCCTGAGCAGGAAATCGTCTGCCGGCTTAGCACAACGGTATTTCTCATCGCCTACCCCTGGTGCGGCCAACGGTTCCAATGTGCTGGACCAGGGCCCTCTCATTTCCGATCTAAGCCATACGCCACAGGTTCCCACCGACGCTGAAGACATTCTTGTTACAGCCACGGTCCAACAAAGCTTTGACAATATCCAGAATGTTAACCTGGTCTATCGAGTCATGTATGGCTCAGAAAAAACCGTCACGATGTTCGACGACGGCAATCACGGCGATGGCATTGCAGGCGACGGCGTCTACGGCGCAACGATCCCGGCCAACGAGTCCTCGCCTGGTGAAATGGTACGTTATTATGTGACCGCCACTGACACCAGCAGCAAGGCTTCGAGATGGCCGCTGTTCAATCTGAACGCGGGCTCGCCGGAATACTTCGGCACCATGATCGCCAATCCACTCGGCAGCAATGACCTGCCGGTCATCGAATGGTTTATCGAGAACAGTTCGGCCCCCGACCAAACAGGCTGGAGCGGTGGCAGGGCAGCGGTCTTTTTCCTCGGCGAACTCTACGACAACGTCTTTGTCCGTCATCGTGGACGGGGCATTTTATCCAAGCCTAAAAAGAGTTTTAAATTCGATTTCAATGATGGGTACGATTTCCGCTTCGACTTGGAGTTGC
>Ga0310342_100001464_pt1 | contig 14664 bp, 10 predicted proteins | sample S15DNA20500_MG_FD_206155 | JGI IMG/M metagenome (GOLD analysis project Ga0310342, IMG submission 206155) | Marine microbial communities from station ALOHA, North Pacific Subtropical Gyre - S1503-DNA-20-500_MG | ecosystem: Environmental > Aquatic > Marine > Oceanic | place: Pacific Ocean: North... | reverse complement strand
ACCAAGTAGCGGCACTTTTAATTGCCGGCGTACAACACGTTCTTCAACCAATCCACCAATCGCAACAGTCAGACCGTCTTTGGCTACGATTGTGTTTACGGTTGTTGCATTACTGATTACTGGTCGGGATACGGTTTGTTCTGCCGAAATCGGTATCGAATCCTGTTTACCCGTGTCATCTCCCGTGCGTTCCTGGAAGATAGTCATCGTAACAGTACGGTCGGCGTTGATTTTGGGAAGCAACATCAATGTCGTGCCAACTTGTTGTTGTGAAGTCGCAACGGTAGTTCCTTGAGCCTGACCACCAACCGATGTGTTGCTGATCGTCGTCGCTCCGTCGGTTAATCTCCGTTGTTCACCGATACGCAGCGAGGCGGGGCGATTATTCGATGCCAATAACATTGGTGTAGCAACAATGTTCACACGATTCTCTTCTTCCAGTAATTGCACACGTGCACGGAAGTTATTGTTTAGGAATTGGTAAACAAAGGTTGAACCTTCGGCATCCAGTTCGAAGTTTCCTGTACCCAACGCGTGTGCTTGCTGGAGCATTGTCGTGGAACTACCAAGCATTCCCTGTGTTGCTGTGTTTAATACTGTGTCCGTTATTGGAACTCCATCATCGTTTGTGATCTGAGTCCGATCACCGGTTGTCATTTCAAAATCAAACGCCGACTGGAATTCATCGCCGAGAGTTACTTCCAGTATTTTGACCTCAAGCAATACCTGTGGTGTTGGACGGTCAAGCTCGTCTATAAGCTGTTCGATAGACTCCATTGCTTGCTTATCACTCGTGCGGACAATAATCATGCCGTGTTGTTGATTTATCGCGACGTGAATGGGTGGCTCTTGCGAGGTGACTTCTTGTATCGTTTCCGCATCGGCACCACCGGTTTCGGAGCTCGCTGATGCAGTTTGCAATGCCCGAATCTGGTCGGAAGTGAGTTGTTGGTCATCTGGGAGGATTTCATTACGCCTACTTACAGCATCAGCAGAGAAGCCACGTTGAGCCTGACCACCGCCCATGCCACCCATACCCATACCCATACCACCCATTCCCATCATGCCCATGCCTCCCATGCCCATCATACCCATGCCACCCATACCTCCGGCAAAGGGGCTTGAATTCATACCGCCGAATCCACCCATCATTCCACCGAATCTGCCGCCCATGCCGCCACCGAATCGGCCCATACCGCCGCCCATACCGCCACCACCCATACCACCCATCATTTGCATGGTCATGGCAAGAGTTTGAGATTGCATACCAGCTTGGGCAAGAAACTGATCGTCGTAGAATCTAGGCAAAGATAAAACAACGCGTTCTCCATACAAATCTTGTATGTGCTGTGCGATACTGAACACGTTTGGGTGCAGTAGAGTGAAGACCTGAGTATCGTCTTCTCGATAAATCACCAGATCCTTTGAGTATTCCTCGGTTGTCATGATACGAATCAGCCCGACTTCAGCTTCTTCGCGATACCATAATCCAGATACCTTACATATTGTCTCAATAGCATCAATTGTCTTAATGTTACGCAGATATACGGAGACTTCTTTTTCACCAGCGTCAGCGGTAGCTACTACGTTAATGTTAGAAATTTCAGCTATTAAACGAGAAGCGTCACTAACAGGGCTTTGCTTCAACTCTAAGACAGAAATTACCTTATTCTTTGAAGCTTCATATTCCGGAGATCCTATTTTTTCTTCCTGTGCGGTTGATAGCGATGTCTGGCATAATGCGCAGAACAAGATCACTGCAAATCGATAACGAATACTAGTAGTCACTGAACTGAATTCCTTAGGGGAGACTATTTGATTACGACGTAGTCGCCGTTACTTGAACGCAATAAGACAAACGATGCGTCAGTTTTTGCAATGGAATAAAGCTCGCCATTGACGATGATCTCATCGCCAGGTTGCTTAATTACGGTTTCCCCCCCGGAATCTCTAAGCAAAACTCGCAGGACATCCCTATTGCCGCCAATTGCACCGGCAATAGTTGGACCCTTAAGAATTGGTTTATCGTCAATTTCAACTTCGAGTTCCATATCGAAGTTCGCTGAAAATGCTTGTTGGTCTTGAAGATCAGATAAATTCGAAGAATCAGAATCTGTGTTTGCGTCCGTTATCGTTATCTTTGATGTGGGTTGAGCTCGTTCACCGGACGGTTTGTATTGAGTGTTATATTGTTGAGGGAATCCTACATTAGCATTTAAATCAGCAGAATATTCAGGAGACCCAAAGTTTGTAGTTTGGTGGGCGGTACTAGCAGAGTGATAAGGTTGATTGGATGGATAGAGAGTTGGTTGGGCAGGCTGTTGTTGGCCGGGTGCCCTTTGTTGAGCTAATTGCTGCTGAGCCCATGAAATAGCTTGTTTATTTGTATTGGCGCCGTCAACGACGGCATTAATCTCGGATTCGTTTAAATCAGAGCTCACACAGCCTGTGATTGCTACAAATGTAATTAGCGTAAGCACAACACCGCATTTATGCGGGTAATTTTGTACGGATTTGAGATACATGATCCGATTAGATTCCTAATATAATGCCTTCTTTTTGGGAGGCCGTGCCGCCCCAAAAATCAGGTGGAATACTAGGAGGAATCAGGTTCTAGAAAAAGGTCAATTCGCCTTCAAAAGACGTATTTTCGCTTTTTTTTTACCAAACTATAATGGTCTCTGTCAGCTCACCAACTTGAACCTCAACGTGTCCGTTGTCAATCGACTGAATTCGTATCACCAGATTTTTACTGCTGTGACGAATTGTAATCTGGTCGTCGATTCGTACGAAATAAATCTTATCGCTGATCTTTAATCCAGCAAGCGTTTCAGTATCAGCTTCTGCGTAGCTAACCAATTCGATTTCCGGAAGTATAGTGTTTTCCGTAACTGGTACAAATTGATTATTCTTCTTGAGTTGTTCTCTTGAGATTTGATCGCTTGGTGCGAAAGGATCACGTGAAAGCGATTCGAGACGCTCCAATATCCTCTGTAGAGTCTCATTACGTTGAGTTTTGGTTTTCTTTGGACCTGTTGTTTCCAGAGTTTCATCTTCCGGCTGATCAACTTCTTTTGCAGAATCATCAGATTCGGCATCAGTTTTTGCAGGCGTTTCAGTTACCTCTTGCGCAAAGGTTCTGACCATAGAATCGTTGTTAAGAGATAATAAAATCACCGAAAACAATATCAAAAATCGTGTATTTAACTTCATCAGCCTGCCCTTGCTAAAAAAGATGTGAGCCTACTTTACTTATCGCCTAACCTTTTCGGGATTCTTAAGTTTCTATTAAATAGTACTCATATTCAACGCTGCCATGAAGAAGCTGTAATAGACAAATCCAACCATAGAACCTACGACAATAATCAAGACGGGCTCTGTTACCGCACTTAACCAGCTGATTCTTCGCTGTAATCTATCGTCGTAATACTGGCCTAAATCGTCCAGCACTTCTCCCAGATTACCGGTTTGCTCCCCAACAGCGACAACTTGGGGAAACGTTGGAGGAATGATAATATCGATAAGACTTGAGGAAAGGCTATCTCCCTGCATGATCTTTTCGCGAGATTCAACAAGTCGTTTTCGAATTGCATGATTACTCATTGATCCGGCTGCAACTCTAAGTGATTCAATTAAAGGCAACCCACTTTGTAGAAGAATCGAAAGAGTAAAACCAAGACGTGTCATACCGGCGTAAGTGAGTATTCCACCAATAACGGGTATGTCTAGTAAAAAACGATCAATTTTGAGGCGACCGTTCGGTGAGCGATATGTGACTATGATCAGCACAACAGTTCCGATTGTGCCGGCGATAATCCAAGGTAACCACCGAATGGCTGCTTTTGAAAAATCCATCAAAAACTGAGTCGATGCGGGAAGAGTCCCTCCTTTTAACTCTATGAATGTCGCGAATTTTGGAATTACGCCGTATACCAGAAAGAGTGAAACTACCACTGCGATCAAGAACACAAAGATTGGGTAAAACAATGCGGAAATCATTGTGATCATCTGTTCGAGTCGACGCTCAATATCGGTTGAGAGTCTCTTCATGACAGTATCGAGCTCACCACTAGCCTCGGCACTTTCAATCATTTGTACAGTTACAGAGTTGAATAGCTTAGGATGCCGACTCAGGGCAACTGACAAGCTTGTGCCGCCTTCGATGTCTTGCATGAGTTTGTCAATGATCTTGGCAAATGCAATTTTCGCGGTTTCCTGGCGACATACCTGAAGGGCTTGTAGTAAAGTCAGTCCAGTTTGAAGCATCATGGAAAGCTGACGAAAGAGCATTGCACGGTCACGCGCCATGATCGGCAGCGCTGCAGATAACTTGTCTTTCAGACGACGTTTTTGCTGTTCAACATCGGTAAATGCTGACGACGACTCATTAATCTCTAAAACAAAAAGACCGCGTTCGCGTATTGCGGAGACTGCAGTGTCAAGCGAATCGGATTCCATAGAACCAGTTTGTTGCTGGCCATCTTCACCAATTGCTTTGTAATGAAAAAATGCCACGATTAGTTCACTCCACCTATCGTTGCCCGTAACATTTCATCCAAGCTAGTAATACCCAATGCAACCTTTTTGATTCCATCAGCTAATAAACTTGTGTGGTTTGCTTGAGCGTAGTCCCGAATAGCCACTTCTGACTCTTGACTGGATATCATTTGCTGAGTGGTATCATCTGTCCAAAAACACTCGAACAGACCAATTCGACCGTGATATCCAGTGCCAATACAATGAGGACAGCCGGTTGATTTATAAATGGTATCGATTTCGTATTCATTCATGATCGGCTGCTGTGCTTCATTAGGTACTGCTTCTTCTCGACAATGTGCGCATAACCGTCGCACGAGACGTTGGGCAATGGAGCCGGCCAAGGTAGCGCCGACCAAGTAGGGTTCACAACCAAAGTCCATTAGCCGAGTTACTGCGCCAATAGCTGTATTGGTGTGTAAAGACGAAAAGACTAAGTGGCCGGTTAAAGCTGCTTTGAGAGATATATCCGCGGTATCAAGATCACGAATCTCACCCACCATCATGACATCGGGATCATGACGAAGCAGAGAACGTAGCGCGGAACTGAAGTTGATCTTATCTGTCCCGCCAACCTGTACTTGTGAAATACCTGCTATCAACTGCTCAACAGGATCCTCGACAGTCATAATATTACGTGTACCATCATTGATTTCACGTAAGGCACTATAAAGTGTTGTCGACTTACCGCTTCCTGTCGGTCCGGTGAGCAGAATAATTCCAAACGGTCGGCGAATAGCCTGTCGAAAAGCCTCCAAGTCATTATCAAGTAATCCAAGATTAGTAAGTGTGAGCTGTTCGTCAGAGTCGCTGAGCAAGCGGATCGTTACTCGTTCGCCATAACGAGTTGGTATCACAGCGATTCGCATGCTTTGGTCCAGACCATTTTCTAACTCATAGAGAATACGCCCATCCTGTGGAGCACGACGTTCTGCAATATCTAATTCGGCTAAAACTTTAATTCTCGTCGTTAATGCATGGCCAAGATCACTTGGGATCGCACGAATGTAGACTTGAAGCATTCCATCGACACGAAGTCGTATTTGCAAATGATCGTCAATCGGTTCCACATGAATATCAGAAGCTCGCCTCAAATATGCTTCGTTGATTATTCGATCCAGGAGTGTTGTTGCACTTTCAACGGAATCGCCGGATGTTGCACCGTTACTTCGAATCGCCTGTATTCTTCCTACAGCATCCAGAATAGCTTCGGGATCTGCCAGTGCCACATTGGCATTAATATTCAAATTACGTTGCACCGCCGAAATACTTGCCAGATCATCCACTCCATAAGTGGCAAGAATTATTTCCCCATTATCGTCGATGATAGGGATAATACCGCGCTGATAGGCGATGTCAGGTAGGCTACTGATTAAATCCACGGCAATCTGACAACGTGCGAGATCTACAAAAGGGATATTGCGTTGCAGCGATACCGCGTGGTAGAAGCTGCGCCGTGGAATCCTGCAGCTTGAAACGATTGTGTCTAACAGAGCCGTACGAGATTGCCGTGATGACTTTTGAGCATTCAGGAATTGTTCATTGGACACGAGGCCATGTCCGATCGCAGCATCAATTAGTTCTTGGTCGGTAATTGGCATATGGCGATCCTTACTGATTTCCAAATACTTCGAATCCTCGAAGTCGGTCGAGTCGGGTCTTTAGTGCGCGTTGGTCTCGAGCCATGGGCATTGCTTGCGACTCAGTTAATACGCCATTAGCAACCAGTTCTGCGAGTGCATATTCTGCCGTTTGCATGCCTTCAAGGGAACCAAGTTCCATAATCGAATAAATCTGAGCGGATTTGGACGTGCGAATCAGATTTGCTACTGCCGGATTTACAAATAGGACTTCTGCTAACGGCACTCGCCCACCGGTTCTCGGATCCTTGATTAAGTGTTGAGCCACGACACCACGAAGAACCATGGATAATTGTTGCCGTAGAGCTAATTGCTCTTCGGCATCGAATACACCAATCATGCGGTCAATAGCGCCGACACAATCACCGGTATGCAGTGTCGAAAATACAAGATGGCCGGTTTCCGCTGCCGTTACTGCAGCGCGAATTGTCTCAGCATCTCGCATTTCGCCGACGAGGATCACGTCCGGATCTTCACGAAGTGATGACCTCACTGCGTCCGCAAATGTTGGAACGTCGGTGTACAATTCTCGTTGATGAACTAGGCTTTGTTGATTGCGATGGATGTATTCAATTGGATCTTCAATTGTGATGATGTGCTTTGTTTGATCACGATTTACCTGATCAATCAGACTTGCAAGTGTTGTCGTTTTACCACTTCCAGTTGGTCCGGTAATCAACACCAATCCGTCTGGCATATTAACGAAATTTCGCAGTTGTTCCGGAAGGTTTAACTCCTCAAGTGTTTTAAACTCGTTGTCCAGAAGGCGGATTGCAAATGATACATTCCCCCGATCCCTATAGATGTTTACACGAAATCGCTCACCATCTGCCGATGCCATGGCAAGATCGACACTCTTTTGAGATTCAAATGCTTTGTACTGCTGGGCATTCGTAATTCCACGTGCAACTTCTTCTAGTTCTGCTGCTGTGCTGAATTGGTCTGGTGATCGAACAAGTTGGCCTGAGATCCTAAAAAATGGAGCTTCATTACTGGATAAATGCAGATCTGAAGCGCCATCATCGGCCATTCGGTCGAGTAAGCGGTGAAATGTTGTAACAGTAAATGGCATCGTTGTGCCTCAGCAGATTGCGCTCTTAAAAGGCAAGTACTACTTGCATTTCAGGTATGAGAGCATTCGGTGATATGGACTCCGGTATCGATACATCCATGCTGACAACGTACAAACTCCAAGGTAAATCATTGATGCTCTCAAGAAACACGAAGAAGCTCACAGCATTTCCGGATAGTTTGTATTGATACAGTTGAATTTCAGGCAGTTGATGGATCTGCTGCGCTTGCTCATACGTTATTACGGGCGCGCCGTCTATGTAACGGATGGGATTCCCAGTCTGGTCAGTTAATGAAATTGATGGCTTGATCCCGATTTCTTCGATATTTCGCACAGGTGTTGTTTCAAGGATGTCTAGCTTTAACGCAGCAGCAAGTTGCGCAATTTGGGAACGCATCGCCGTCAACTCTTCCATCGTATCTGACTTGGGAATCAGATCAGAAAGTAGCTGAGTTGTAAGGTTCTTTTGCAGGGAGAGATCTGATTTCGCATCAGTTAGTTCACCTTTTCGAGTTTTAAATGTCTCTGTTAACGCAAGGACTCCACCAGAGTCGCTAATAAACTGGCGATCCTGCTGAATATCTTCATTCAGAAGTTCGATTTCTTCTTCTAAAGCACGCCGTTGAACCTGATATGGATAAATAACTGAATCCAATGCCGCAGATTCCGCTGTGACATTACCGGCAAACAGTTTATTTATAAGGTCGGCACCTACACCACCTGTAATTCTAAGGTGTAAGTACCCAAACAGCATGAGCATGACAAAGAACACGCCCATCATCTTTTTTTCTCGTGTGGTTCTTGTTGGCATTATGATTCCCCTGTGGTGTCATTCGCGTCGGAGTCGGTCAAATCTACCGGAACGGTTATGGGAGAAATATTGAGAATGATCTGCCGTCCGTTGAGATTGAGTCGATTCTTTGCCTCACGTGTAGATTCGACCACGACTGCCATTTGATGTTCTGCTAATGCGGTAGCCAGTAATTCAACAAATTCATCAGCTTTGGCCTGTGTTAGCGACCATGCTTCAATTTGAAACGTTTGACCACTGCGTGAGCTCAACCGATCCAGAATTACTTCGTCACCGACGGAATTCGCCACTATTTCAAAAAGGATACTATGAAAGCGCGTCCGATTATCTAAGGAGATCCCGATGAGCTCATTTCGCAACTGAATAGGCAATGTTTCTGCCTTAATTGTCTTAATTTCAGCATCTAGTGTGGCAGTTTCTTGTTTCAGTTGATTAACTTGATCCATTACATCATGTAATTCTAAATCGCTTTCATGAGTTCGATCACGTTCGTCAATAATTGGAGCCAAACTAGCTTTCATATACATTTCTGCACTCACAATAAGGGTAGCAATACAAATTGAAGCAAGCATTGGCTTATAGAAAGCACGCTGTTTGAATGGGATTGGTGGATCTTTTATTGGGACAGCGGTGAACCCAGTAGATGAATTAGATGCAAACCCGATCGCGCTATCTGCAATCTGCTTGATCAATGATGAAGGTGTTTCATCGCATGTAATCCCTTGGTCTGAGCCTTCAATGGCATTTTTGGTCAAGTCGGTTAGCTCTGGATTAACAGCTTTTATGATCTTCTTTACGCTACTAATGCGGTCGATTAAGCTCCGTATTTGGTCTTTGGAAACGGGTGAAATCGGAAGCGGTTGGACTTCAAATGACACCGGTTTACCATTGGCTAGATGGCAAATAGCGGCCGATGTGTTATGAATTTCGATGACACACCCAGTTTGTACTTGATTGCTTTTTGCAATTGTACTACCGGCAATTCCAGTTAGAGGCAAAATAGCATTTGCACTGATGCCGCTACGCTTTAATGCGGCATTCCAGATTGCTCTATCACTTCGTAACATGGCTGCAACGTGTCGGCTTTGATTTTGGCCTGGAATGGATCGCTCGGAAACAGACAAGCCAAAGATGAGTTCATCACTATGATCTTTTTCATGCAGCGATGATTGTAAACGCAGTGCATTCTCGAGAGCATGTGAATCCAAAAGGCCAGCAGCGATTGCAGACTCGCCAATTGGAATTGAAGCACTAGCAGGATTATCTACACGTTCTTGTTTTTGTATTTCAATCAGACTCGCGAGTTGTTGATGAGACAGTGCACCTTGTGACACCAATATTTGGCCAAGCATCGGCGTCATGGGATTTGAGTCCACGTATGGTTGCATTTCCCATTCGAGCATTCTTGAAAATTCATCACCGGCAATGGAATTTTCCATATCATGCGGCAACTGAAGAGTCGCAACTGTTGCATCGCTTGTAACAAGCACTACTTCCTGATGCTTACCAAGCTGATGAACCACGCTTGCGACTGCCTCGTCAATAGTGGAAATCGGTACTTGGATAACACCTAAATCTGTGACAGATCCACTTGAAATGACTACTCCATGAAGGCTAAATCCATCATGGATGATCACAAGCGTTGGAGTATTAGAGCGTACAGGCATTTTCTTATCGTCTATGGTGTGAAAGCTGACAGATTGAGTCGAAGGGTTGTTGTACTTCTTGGTCGGACCAGTACAGGAGTTGCATGAAATCGTGCTGCGCTGAAATTCAGCGTTGAAGCATCGATTTGCATAGGATCCATGTCGGTGTACAGGTCGTTACTATCATCACCGTCTCCTTGAAGCATCTGAAATTCAATATTCCAGATGTTGATTGCAATTCTCGTTACGATGCAGTTATCCTGTCCGAATTGGATAATCGTTTGACCAGAACCGTTGTCCATTGTGAGAGCCTGATAGATAGCCTGTTGGGCAATGTCATTTGCACCACCGAGACTAATCAGTCCGGTAGGAATTGGGGATGAATTACCATCTCGGTCAACCCAAATACGAAAGTTGCCGCTAGAGGCGCTAATGGCACTGTCGATTAATCTGATTTGCTGGATTTCGTTCTTTTGGTTTTCAGCATTTCCGTCTTGAATCGTCCGAACATATACCGATGGAAATCCAATGCTACTTAACGGCACTCCAGCAGCGTTACATCTAACCAGTAATACTACATGTTCTCCGACGGGAATACGAAGTGGACCATTTGTGCTCGCAGATAATGTGAAGATCCGACTATTCCCAGTCGGAATCTGTACGTGTATGTTTGTGCTTGGGTATTGCGCCCACTTCCAACCCGTTGTCGTTCCATCAATGGGATTGTCGGCAGCACGAGCATTGCAAGCTACGAGAAATACTCGGTAAGTAAAACCGTTTGCATTGTATTGATTCTCAAATACATTTCCTTCTGGTAAGTCATTAAAGACTTCTACCCGTAAATCTCCGGCTGGAATACTCCAATCGTCCGGTACAATTCTGGAAATTACTTGGTCTGTATCGTATACGGATGTTCCACCAGTTAAGCCGTCGCGGCCGGCACTGGAGAGTGTTAGCGAACCGACTCCATTGGCTGCTGGAGTGTCCCCAAAGAAATTCTCACCGGTATAGGCTGCATCAGATGTGACAGCAAGTTGCCAACCATGGGTTAAATCCGACAGGGTATGACTGCCATTGACGGGTGATTGATTTACACCATCGACTGTATAGAAACCTGTTACCGCCCCGTTTCCCCAACCATCTTGAAACAGTGCAGCACCGCTGGATTTGAAATCTGTCGTTGAGCCTATACCAAGATTTATATACGAACCATGAAAAAACTCTGTTGAACCGTTTGTCGTTTGCTGCCCTCGAAATCCCTTGCCAAGAGATAGAGTAGTGATATTAATGGCATCACCGTTACTGTCGTTAAACCCCAGAGTTGGCGCAGGATCAAACACTGGGGTGACTAGCTGGAATGCTGGGAATCTAAGCGGCGTAGCTAAATCACGTACACCATAAGCGAGTTCCATCAGGTTTGCTGGTAACGCACCCATATCGGCGGTAAATCCAGATATCCCGCGATTATCTGATGCAGTGTTGATCAATGCATTATCAAAGTCAATCCCCTGATTCTTAGTTGCTTCGACCCGAAATTGATCCTGTGCGGTACCGAGGTTTTCTGTAAGCGACACAGCACTTACAGCGAGAATAGAGAGAATAAACACGACTACGAGCAACTCGAGTAACGTAAAACCGTGATTCTGCACGGTATTATCTCGAAAGGTGATTCTTTTGTTCATAAATCCTCCCTTCCTTATTTGGCTACATAATGAACGATATCGTCTTTTCCGTCATTCGTTCCATCATGCACACCACCTTCGTAGATGCCATTTTGCCCCATGCCAACCACCCAGCAAGTATTGTTTGATAAAAAATAACAGTAAGGCCTTCCCCATCTTGCAGGTAAAGTACCAGTAGTTAACTCGACAATAAACGTGTCGACAGTTTGGATATTAGGGTCAAATACGGCAGGAATCTGCTGAATTATTACTCCGGATGTTGGATCCCATTTCCCATCAGTCCAGGTTGATGGAGTGTGAGCATGCGTGGCGGGCGTATAGGTTCCTGCACGTACAAAATGACCAGCATCTTTTATGTATGGTCCATTCCAACCACGACCACTCGAAATATCTATGGAGGCGAGTTTGTGACCTGTATTGGCCAGTGGGCTAGAACGCAGTGTTAATTGATAGAAATTTGTTGGATGGTTGAACCAGGCTGTACGATTAGATGCACTTGCGCTTGAGAGAAATTCAGGCCAATGATCGTCATTGTCTGGATTTATTACACCGCCATTTGCGACAAGATCAAATGGCCCTTGCTTTGGGAAATAGCCTGTATCGCGTTTGAAAGCCGCAATTGCTGAGGCTATCGATGCAATCTCACCTTCAGCGGTTTTATTTACGGCATCTCGTCGGATACCGGATAAGCCAAAGATCACCGCACCGGAAATTACGGATAAAATTGCTACAACCGCGAGCAACTCTAATATTGTGAAACCGGGTTTTGGTGAGTTAGATCTCATATGTTTTGCTGTGTTGAGATTAGAATCGCTACTCGAAAAACGGAGTATTAGCCTAATTACCGCATATGAAATAGTGAAGTACAAAAACAACGCCGGGGTATCCACTACTGAGTAGCAGATACCCCAAGCGTCGCTTACACACATCGTTTGTACTCTGTGTTGCTGCTAGCTAACTTAAACCTTTTGACCAGTTGCTTCAGCAAATTCTTCATCAAGGAAGTCACCACGTGGGTCGACAACTGCGATGATCTTAGCAACGGATCCACTTATATCGAGTAGTACGCAGTAGTGGTTGTATTCATTCTTAGCAACAGCACCGTAGTAAGGAGCGTGACCAAGATTGGTGAAAACACCTTCACCGATGAGGCTTGAGTAATTTCCAAGCCCTAGTACAACCAGTACGTCACCAACATTACCACCAACTTTGACAATGTTGTAATCATTGTCTCCAGCATTCCAAATCGCCAGTGGAATTGCTGTTCCAGCTACAGCTGCTACGTAGTAACCGCGACCACGATTCTTATTAGTCGGACGTGGAGCGTCGAAGGCATGCTGTGGAATAGAAATCGCAGAGAGATCACCAACTGTAGTCTCATTTCCGGCAGCATCTTTAATATCAAGTGTACCACCTGTACCATTACCTTTAAGATCCAAGTATCGAATCTTGGTAATACCAGCAGCTACTAGCGGAGCTGGGTCAACCTCAGTCACTGTGAATTTTCCAGCAAACTTACTTCCAACGAGAGCTGCTGTAACGCCACCAGTTGCGTCTACTGCTGAGCTGTCCGCTTCAGCTGGAATATGTGTTGGAGTATCCGGTGTAGCTGCAATTAGGCTTTCCAGATTATTTGGAAGCACACCTTCGGTTGCTTCAAAGACGCGAAATGCTTCTTCAACAGCAGCGATCGAGTGAGTAGCCGACCCCTTAGCAGCCTTAGTTTCCAGGCCACCATAACTTGTAATAATTGCTCCACCAACGATTGCGAGCATGGCAACAACCATGAGCACTTCGAGGAGCGTAAAACCAGAAGGTTTGTTGTATGACTTTTTCATTGTTTTAATTTCCATTTAGCAGGAAAGCAGTTTATTTAATTCAGCCGTTGCAACTCGCAGCGACCATCTTTTGGATCGAGACACACAAAACTAACTAATGTTCTTCTTATTAATATCGTGTATCAATAAGAAGAATATTAACCCTATGTTTTGGCTTTGACAACTGCTTAAGCACCTTTTTTACAAAAAAACATGTTTAAAATACGTCTTTATTGAAAATAAGTATCAATAACAGGTAAAAATCAATTGTTTATTGAGAATCGGAACTGAGGTAGTTATGTTTTACCCCTCAAATCAGCTTTATTCCTGCTGCAATTCATATCGTCCTCTGCTGTTGATGAGAAAGGTATCTCCAAGCGTTTAGATGTTCAGAGCATTTTGCTAGATATAGAGTTTCCATGAATCTGCCCGTGAATTTGAAAGTAAATTTGCTAAACAAAGACAGGCATGTATTCAAACGGTAATTGAACTCAGGCAGACATTTTTGGGATACAAGAATAGATGATCTATAACTAGCGGGCTATTTTGACATTTGTATAGAGAATTTCGCCCTTTTCATCATGATGCGTGAATTCAAGTGATGCTGGGTTGTCAGCGGTGCCGGGTTTACTGCGGATATGCAAGAATCCGCCAGATGGTGGGTCCTGATTGTACAAATGGGTGATTTTGGCATCCGGGTCAGTGCTTTCCGGATCACCGGGTTTGCGTCCCGGTCGTGAATTGGCATCGATCAGTGCGCCGGAGCTGAATTCTTCAATACCACTTGAGTCTTTGGCATGGTACTGCCAATGTCTGTCACCGCAGACAAGGAAGAAATTCTGAAGTCCAGCTTCTTTTACAAAGCCAAAGAATTCCTCGCGCTCATGACGAAAGCCACCAAAGTTAGTGTGATTATCGAACTTGCGAGCGTCATCTGGTCCGATCATCGGCGTAGGAGAGATTAGGACCTTAAATGTTGCGTCGCTTTCATGAAGCGTTTTCTTTAGCCATTCCTTTTGTTCCGCGCCCCAAATAGTCTTTTCCGGGCTTTCTTCCATCGCATTTGGGCTTCTATATATACGACCTTCCACAAACCAAACTTGCAAGTCCTTACTGATTCGATGCGTGCGATAAGTCTTAGCTGTTAAATCATTTTCTGCTGGTGCGTATGGTAGCTGCTCAAGCATGACGCGAACTGCTTCGGCCGGGCTTGGCTTATGATCTCCGGTATTGTCGCCGTCATCTATGCGGTAATCATGATCATCAACTTCCCAATACGTCGGTACCTGTGAAAACAAATCTACATACCGAGGCTGAACAAACTGTTCGTGCCACTTTTGTCTCATTTCTTCGATAGTTTCAGCTCGCGGTTCTTTTGGTGTGTCGTAGTAGACGTTGTCACCTGTGCCGACAAAGAAGTTGGGTTTAAGCTTCAAAATCGAAGCGAGTGCCGGATAACC
>Ga0310342_100001461_pt1 | contig 14679 bp, 7 predicted proteins | sample S15DNA20500_MG_FD_206155 | JGI IMG/M metagenome (GOLD analysis project Ga0310342, IMG submission 206155) | Marine microbial communities from station ALOHA, North Pacific Subtropical Gyre - S1503-DNA-20-500_MG | ecosystem: Environmental > Aquatic > Marine > Oceanic | place: Pacific Ocean: North... | reverse complement strand
CACCGATACTCTCGGACGCTGCGAGCGGGTCTTCCGCAAGCGCCAGGTGCACAATTCGACGGGCATACGGATTCAATGGACCAATCTCCTGAGGGAGGCCTGTTTCTTTGGCGCGTTCAGCGAGCAACTTTGCCGTTTCTTTTAACTCAGCATCCTTCGTTTTTCGATAATCCAAGCAGTCAACGACTATGTGGCGGCCGGGGTAGTCACGTCGAAACGCGGCGTTAACTAAATGCTGCAGAGCGTCAAGTGCCGCAGCTTTACGCTTCACCAAAACCTCACAACTCTCGCCAACAATCACAATCCTAGTCCCGTCTTCGAGCGGCTCAACCGAGACTTCCGCCGAGAGCCCCATCGCACTGGTAACCTCTTCAACAAATTCGATCATCCTCGTGCTGATATTGTCTGTCACATCATCCTCACTTCGGCTCTATGGGATTATCAGCCTTCTCCGCCGATCCCTTCTTCTTCTTGACCCGCCCTTCCGCTGGTGGCCTGACGGTTCGCGCGGTGGGCTTTCCAATAATGCGATTGGTCACAAGCTGCTGCCCGATTCCAAACAAGTTGCTCGTCAGCCAGTAGATTACCAAGCCACTTGGCGCCCAGAGAAAGAAGAACGTGAACATCACTGGCATAAACATCATGATTTTTTGCTGCATTGGATCAGCCGTGTTGCTCGGCGTGAGTCGCTGCTGAAACAGCATCGAGGCTCCCATGATGACCGGTGTGACATAGAAGGGATCGTGAGCCGACAGGTCTGTGATCCAAAGAGTAAAAGGCGCTCCTCGGATTTCAATCGCCATAGACAAGAGCCGATAGAACGCAAAGAGAATCGGCATCGTCAGAATCATGGGTAGACAGCCTGCAACGGGGTTTACCCCGTTCTTGCTATACAACTCCATGATCTCCTTTTGCATTTGTTGTTTTTTGGGATCAGTTGCTTTTAGAGACCCGTAGCGGCTCTGGATCGCCTTCATCTCGGGCCCGAGCTCTGCCATCTTTCGCATGGACGTTACGCTCTTGTGCCGGAGCGGAAAGATGATGATGTTGACTAAAATCGTTAGCAAAATGATGGAGAATCCGTAGTTTCCCACCCAGCTATACACCCATTTCAAAGAACGGTGCAGCGGCACGACAAGAACGGAAAGAAAACCAAAATCAATCGATCTCACCAACGGTCCTGAGGCCTGCTCAAGAAGATCAAAATCCTTTGGGCCTATAAAGAACGTGAGGTCATTGACTCCATCCGGCAGTTGTAAGTCAAAAGCCATGAGGTCACGGACCTCTCCGCCCGCCGAATCTGGTAATAGTTGAACAGGACGGTAGGTGACAGCAATCTGCTGTTGTTGAGGCACGGCAGCAGCGATGAAGTAGTGATTATCCACACCAACGAAATCAAGCAGGCCCTCTCGCAAAGGTCGTTCTACAGCATCCGCTCGATCGAACCTTTCGATCGACGGTTCTGAAAAAATACCGCCTTCGGAAATACGCCCATACATAACCCCACCGTTGGGTTGGCGGTACACAAACCTGCTTGCCGGAGCTTCTGCTCCACCCAGAGCAGGCCCCCACTGGATGGTCGGTTGAAGATTTTCTTGTCCCAGCTTGGCGTCAACTGTCAGCCGGACTACGTAGGGGCTGACCGTTGGGTCAAACGCGTAGGTCTTGCGAATCGCAAATCCACCCGCATCCTGATACTCGAAGGTCAGACTCTCCGTTTGGCCACTCAGTCGTAACCCAGGAGAACTTGGTCGATAAAGGGCCTGGTCAGCTAAATGGGTCAGATCTTCATCGTCAAACCTAATAGTAAATGGCCATACCTCTTCTGCCGGAAGATCACTGGAAACCAGTTCAACCGGTTGACCCCCAGTGAGATACTCCTTAAGCTGCCAGCTAACCAGCTCCCCGCCTCGGTTAGAAAAAACGGCCCGAAAGAAATCACTTTCAACAGTTATATCCCGTGGCTGACCATCAAAAACGACCGGTTCTGGGCCTGGCCTGTTTACCGGCGCTATTCGGCCCTCCTGAGAACGGGGTGACTGTCCCGGCTGAGCGGGAGTCTGCGGCAAAGAGGGAGATGTGGGCGCATTGGAGACCTGCCCCTCCTGAGTTTCCCCCATTGGTACCGGCTCAGGCGAGGGAGGCACAAGAAAGCTCTGGTAGCCATAAAGCACCAGAAACGACAAAAAAACGGCAAGGAGAACTCTTTTCTCCATAACGATGCTGGTCTCGCTACCTAATGTTGCTGGGGCCGGCGAGGTGCCGGTACCTGGTCAAGACCGGCCTCACAGAATGGGTGACAGCGTGAAAGTCGCAAAACAGTCAACCAACTACCTCTCATTGTTCCATGCTTAATCAGCGCCTCTTCAGCATATGACGAACAAGATGGCACAAATCGACAAGATCCCGTAAATAGCTGTGAAAAAAAGAGTTTATATATTCTCAACAGCCAAAGAAGCACCTGTGTAGAAGTGCCAGTTCTGCTTTCCGCTGTGTCTGAGGCTTCATTTGGAACGTGCATATCGTCTCAGTGTATTGAGATAGTCAGCCTGAAGAATGTCAAACGTTTTCTCGGAGAATCCAGGTCTCGGCAAGACAACAATGTCCAAGTTGAACCCGGCGTGTTCGCCTCTATTTAGCCGAAATATTTCACGGATCACGCGTTTTGAACGATTTCGGCTTGTCGCACCACCAAGGCGGCGCGTAGCAATGATTCCAAGCCGGGTGACCTCCAAGTCGTTGGGGAGCACAAAAAGCGTGAGGTGTCTTCCCCGCACCCGATCGCCCTGCCCTTGTATCCGCAGAAATTCTGGCCTCTGCCGAACGCGGTATCGGCTTGACAGGGTGCTTTCCACTGATATTAAGTTGTTTAATTATAACAGTTTAAGAGACTGCCAACCGCTTACGCCCTTTGGCACGGCGACTACTTAAAATTCGACGGCCGTTCTTTGTACTCATTCTTTTCCTAAACCCGTGAGTCCGTTTCCTCCGGCGGCGGTTTGGTTGATAAGTGCGCTTCATTCGGTCCGATCTCCGTTCCTACGCCGGTGAAACCACTCCGTTCCTACACCGAACGAGAACTTACCATGATATCGAAGCCGTCTCTCGAGTGTCAACGATGTCCCTACCAATATTGCCTCATCTGGATCAGTTTCTAACTTTAGTTGTTGGTTTTTCTGTCAATTGCCTGACTTCGAAGGGTGTGTTACATTCGCCGACCTAAATCATGGCGCTCAGACTAGTTTCAATGGTTTTCCACAACTGTGGAAGAAATTGTGGAAATTTTATAGTTTTCGCCCCAAAACCGTTTTTTTTGGTTATGCATATTTGTAAACCTCTATATTTTATTAGGTTTTAAAGCGATTTTTCTTCAAGTGTTAAGGTTTTCTTAGTTTTAAAGGGGCGAAGATTCACCGTTTCTCGCCGGTTGATATGACATCAAACATCTGGAACGAAATATTGTCGGGAGTTGAAACAAAAGTTAACCGGCACAGTTTTTATACCTGGTTTAAACCGACAAGTTTCATTGAAGACATTGGGGATGAACTACAAATTCGTGTGCCAAATGGTCTTTTTCGTGATTGGCTCACAAAGCATTATGGTGGAGTGATTAAAGAGGTTCTTACTGAACTAGGTCGAGAAAACCTCAAGATTACCTTTTTAACCAAGACCGAAATTGGTTCCAATCAATCCAGCGAAAAACCAACACCCCCTTTGTTGGAGAAATCAACAAAACAGGTCTCTAGGCCGCGAGGACTAAATCCTCGATACAGTTTTGATACCTTTGTTGTTGGTTCGTCAAACCAATTTGCCCACGCTGCCGCTTTAGCTGTCGCCGAGGCTCCCTCTCGATCCTACAATCCGCTATTTCTGTATGGGGGGGTTGGACTTGGAAAAACGCACCTAATGCACGCTATCGGCCAATATCTTTTAGGCCAAAACGATCAGCTGAAATTAACCTATATCTCTTCAGAACGCTTTATGAACGAGATGATTAACGCTGTTCGTTACGACAGGATTTTAGATTTTAGAGAACGTTATCGAACTATTGATGTTCTTCTCGTTGATGATATCCAGTTTCTAGCTGGGAAAGTGGGCACACAAACTGAGTTTTTTCATACCTTTAATTCCCTTTATGATGCGCAAAAACAAATTATCTTAAGTAGTGATTGCCCCCCCAATGAGATTCCTTCACTTGAAGAGCGCCTCAGATCACGTTTTAAAATGGGTCTAATTGCTGATATCCAACCCCCAGATCTTGAGACAAAAGTTGCCATTCTTAAGAAAAAGGCAGCAGCCGAGGGTGTACCGTTGGCTGATGGGGTGGCGCTTTATATTGCAGGACGGATACGGTCTAATATTAGGGAACTTGAAGGGTCTCTTATCCGCTTATTGGCGTATGCATCTTTAACTGGTGCCGAGATCTCGTTGCCTCTTGCCCAAGATGTCCTTCGCGATGTTTTTACCTCGGATCAAAATGTAACAATTGAGGTGATTCAAAAATTTATTGCTAATTATTACCATCTCAAGGTGACTGATTTAAAGTCTCGTAATAATTCACAAAATGTCACCCTACCAAGACAGATCGCGATGTATCTCTCTAAGTCGCTTACCAATAATTCTTTACCCCAAATAGGAAAGAGCTTCGGTGGTAAACACCATTCCACGGTCATTCACTCGATTAAGAAAATCGAAGAACGTCGGAAGCTTGACCGAGATTTCCACACTTTAATAAATAGCTTTCTCGAGTCTTTTAATTAAGAGATTTAATCGAAATAAAGGTTGGTTTTTAGTTTATCCACAGCATCAACAGTATGATCCTGCTGGTATATCTGTGAATAGATAGTTCTCAACAGGGTGTCCTAAACCTCTATAAGGTTATTAACAATTATTTAAAACTGTAAGATATTGATAAATATAGATTTATATTCACTCGTCAGCTTTTAAACAGACCTATATTCTTGTTATAATTAATATACTTTTAAAACATTAGTTTGTACTAACTTTAGCGTTCATGTTTTTAATATGAACGTCCTATTGCGGTCCCCTCTACCGAGGTCATCAGTTACATGGAACTGACTGTTCGCAAGAACGATCTACTGCCAGAACTCCAATTGTTTCAGGGAATTATTGAGCGAAAAAATACCATCCCTATCTTGGGAAATATTTTAATTCGGGCTGAAGAAGATGGGGTTGTTCAACTACTAGCAACCGACCTTGAAGTTGGCCTTCGTAGTCAAAGTGCTGCTTCGGTGGTAAAGAGCGGTTCTATCACCATTCCCGCGAAGAAACTTTATGAAATTGTTAAATCCTTACCAGAGACAGAGATTCAAATTAAAGAGGGAGTAAAGGGGTCTGTTAGGATTTTGGCCGACCGGTTTGAATCTAGGATGCAAACTTTACCAAAGGAAGATTTTCCAACACTTCCCGAGATACCTGATGAAACACCAGTGAAATTACCTCGCGCTGGGGTTCTCGAGATGGTGAATAAAACACAATTTGCGATTACAGGAGAGGATACTCGTTACTTCTTGAACGGCGCTTTATTTTTGTTACAGCCTGGCAAAATGCAACTGGTAGCAACTGATGGCCATCGGTTAGCACTTGTTGAGACAGAACGAGAGAATGTAGCTGGTGAGGCAGAAAACGCTCAGGTAATTCTTCCTAAAAAAACATTGTGGGAACTTTCCAGACTGTTAACGGAGGGAGATAGCCCCGTCGAGTATGTGGCAGGAGAGAACCACTTATTTTTTAATGTCGATGGGAGGCAGCTCATCTCTCGGGTGATCGATGCGCAGTTTCCCGCTTACGAGCGAGTAGTACCAACAGGAAACGATAAAACAATTGAGTTTGATCGGGATCGAATAACTAGTGTTGTTAAGCGTGTTGCATTGTTATCAAGTGAGCGCTCTCAAGCTGTGAAACTTCAAATAAGTAGTAATCAACTGGGAATCACTTCTAGTAGCCCTGAAGTCGGCGAGGCCACAGAAAGCCTTGCTATTGACTATTCCGGTGACGAGGTTGAGATTTGTTTTAACGCTAAATATGTCCTTGATTTTCTGGCTGTAGCTGATTCGGACACTGTGCAACTTCAACTTAAAGATGAGACGAGTCAGGCTGTAATGAAGCCAGTGGGATCAGAGGGCTGTGATTACACCTACGTTATTATGCCAATGCGTGTGTGACGACGAAATTTTCCACACGTAGACAACGCGACCACCTAACAGAGCGAAGGCATGAGCCAACTCGAAAACGAGAATATTAACCCGCCAGGTCTGCCTGGAGAACCCGTAGTGAATCTGTCGACCGACGCCGTAAACGAATATTCAGCCGACAACATTAAAGTTCTCGAAGGTCTTGAAGCTGTCCAAAAACGGCCGGCGATGTATATCGGTTCAACCGGTGCCCCCGGTCTCCACCATCTCGTTTATGAGGTCGTTGATAACTCCATTGATGAGGCGCTTGCTGGACACTGTGACAATGTCGGCGTGGTCGTGCACATTGATAATTCTGTCACGGTGAGTGATAACGGTCGTGGCATCCCGGTTGACCAACACGAGAGTGGTAAAACAGCAGCAGAGGTCGTAATGACGGTTCTCCATGCCGGAGGCAAGTTTAGCAACGAAACCTACAAGGTTTCGGGGGGCTTGCATGGTGTTGGGATTTCAGTTGTTAATGCATTATCAATGTCCCTGGAGTTGGAAATTAGGCGAAACGGTCAAGTGTATGGCCAAAGCTATAAACGGGGACATCCGACAACTGGCCTTGAGGTGATCGGCACAACCAAACGTCGCGGAACCAAGATCACCTTTAAACCTGACGAGGACATCTTTGAAACCGTTGAGTTTAGCTTTGATGTCCTTTCGCGACGGCTTCGGGAACTGGCGTTTCTTAATGCCGGTGTCACGATCACGATCAACGATGAACGAACAGGGAAGAGTCATCGGTTTCAGTATGAGGGTGGAATTATTTCTTTCGTTGAACACCTTAATGAAAACAAGACTGCTGTAAATCAACCGCCAATCTACATGCTGGGTAACCGGGACGGAATTACGGCGGAGATAGCTTTACAGTGGAATGATGGTTACGCGGACACGGTGTATTCCTTTGCCAACAACATCAACACGCAAGAAGGTGGCACCCATTTGTCAGGATTTCGGTCTGCTCTGACGCGCACCGTTAATGCGTATGCCAACAAGAACCAGTTGTCGAAAGATCTCAAAGACAGTGTTAGTGGCGACGATATTCGAGAGGGTCTAGTTGCGGTTGTCAGTGTGAAGATTCCGGAACCTCAGTTTGAGGGGCAGACGAAGACAAAACTTGGAAACACGGAAGTCAAGGGCATTGTAGAAGCAATTATCAACGACAAACTTGGTGCTTTTTGTGAGGAAAATCCCGATATAGCGAAGCGTATCGTGAATAAGGCGATCGATGCGGCGCGAGCACGGGAAGCGGCAAGACGGGCTCGGGAGGTCGTGCGACAAGGGGCTCTCAACAATAGTTCTCTGCCTGGTAAGTTGGCCGATTGCCAGGAGCGAGACCCCGCACAGAGCGAAATCTATATTGTTGAGGGGGAGTCTGCAGGTGGTTCTGCGAAGCAAGGGCGTGACCGCCGTTTTCAGGCAATACTTCCGATCAAGGGCAAGATTCTTAATGTAGAGAAAGCTCGCCCCGAAAAGATGTTGGGCAGTGCTGAGATTCGAACAATGATTGCCGCGCTGGGTTGTGGGATTGGGAAGGACGCCGTTGAGGGTGAGTCTGCAGGTGGTTTTGATCTCTCCAAGCTTCGGTATCACCGGGTTATCGTAATGACCGATGCAGATGTTGACGGATCACACATTAGGACGCTACTGCTGACCTTTTTTTACAGGCAGATGCGCGCGTTGATTGAGCATGGGCATATCTATATCGCGCAACCCCCTCTCTATCGAGCAAAACGGGGTCGATCAGAGACCTATATCAAGGATGACCGGGCGTTGGAGAGCTGGCTAATACGCCGGGCAAGTGAATCGAGAACCCTATGTCTTCCACAACAAAAGAGGGAATTTTCTGGGTCCCAATTGGAAGACGTCCTTCACAAGGTTATGGCGTTTCGCAGGTTGCTACATGTGGTTGAACGTCGTGGCGTTAGCCGGGACGTGGTTACCGCGCTGCTATCGAGAGGGGTTAGAGATCGAGGGTTTTTCGCTGATAAAGCCGCGACTGAAGGTCTGGCTAGTGAATTACGGTCAGCCGACCGGACTGTATCAGTGGGAACGGATGAAGAGCATAACGCATTCGTTGTGCAGGTTGAAGACCGAACAGGTGGATATCCCCGTCGCCATACTGTAGGCGTTGACTTCGTGACGTCTGTTGAATACCGAGCCCTGCTTGACAGTTTTGAAGATAGCGATGTTCGCGCTCTGGACGGTCCACTGATTGTGTCCACTGTTCCAGCGAGGGACGGTGAAGGTGGTCCGGTCGAGGAAGACAAAACCAAAGATGTTGAGATTGGGTCGGTTGACGAACTGATCGACTTTTTTATCACTGCTGGAAAACGTGGCGTAGCAGTGAATCGTTACAAAGGTTTGGGAGAAATGAACCCCGATCAACTCTGGGAAACCACGATGAAGCCAGAGGCAAGAACCCTTCTTCAGGTAAGGGCCGAGGATCATGCCGAGGCTGACCTGATGTTTACCACCTTGATGGGAGATCACGTCGAACCCAGACGTAAATTCATCGAGGATAACGCGCTCGACGTCAAAAATCTTGACGTATAGGGATTTCCCGCCGTCACCTTATGTCCGACACTGAATTTAAAAACATCCCGGTCAATATCGAAGACGAAATGCGGAACTCGTACATGGATTACGCCATGAGCGTAATCATTGGGCGAGCACTTCCTGACGTGCGGGACGGGTTAAAGCCCGTGCACCGGCGCGTTATTTATGGCATGCGCCTCATGGGGCTGACGTCGAACCGGGCTTATCGCAAATGCGCAAAGATTGTTGGCGAAGTGATGGGGAGCTACCACCCTCACGGAGATGCCAGTATCTACGACACTCTGGTTCGCATGGCCCAAGACTTCAACATGCGATACATGTTGGTGGACGGACAAGGTAATTTTGGATCGGTCGACGGCGACCCTCCAGCAGCCATGCGATACACGGAGGCCAAACTTCAGCACTTGGCTGACGAGTTGATGGCAGACCTGGATAAGGAAACTGTTGACTTTGTTCCCAACTACGACGAAACCACGGAAGAGCCGACCGTTCTTCCGGCTCCGTACCCCAACTTGTTGGTGAATGGATCGGCGGGTATTGCAGTCGGGATGGCGACCAACATCCCACCGCACAACATGAGGGAGGTGGCGGATGCTGTTGTTTGGGTTTCGGAGCATCCCGAAGAATCACCCGAGGAGCGCACGCGCTCCGTGCTTCGGCTCGTAGCCGGACCAGATTTTCCGACTGGAGGATTCATAGTTGGTCGAGCTGGAATTGCCGAGGCTTATAAAACCGGTCGGGGTAGTGTGCTGATGCGTGCTCGGACAGCGACTGAAGACCCGAAAAAAAAGGGTGGCAAACAATCGATCATAGTGACGGAGATCCCGTATCAAGTAAACAAAGCGAGGTTGCTTGAGAAGATCGCTGATCTCAAAAACAGAAAGGTGATCGAAGGCATTTCGGACTTGCGCGATGAATCAGACCGGCAAGGAATGCGGATTGTTATCGAACTCCGTCGCGGGGAACTACCGGAAGTCGTTCTCAATAATCTGTTTAAGCACACAGCGCTTCAGACCTCATTTGGCATCATCTTGCTCGCCATTGTCGCTGGCCGACCGAGGGTGTTGCCGTTAGTTGAAGTAATTGAACACTTTGTCCAGTTTCGCCGGGAGGTGGTACGGCGCCGAACGGAATTCGAATTACGTAAGGCCGAGGCCCGCGCCCACATCCTCGAGGGCCTGAAAATTGCTCTGGATCAGCTGGATGCTGTTATCCGACTAATTCGTGACGCCAAGAACCCCCCTGAAGCAAGAACTGGCCTGATCGAACAGTTTTCGCTGACCAAGATTCAAGCTCAAGCCATTCTAGACATGCAACTCCAGCGTCTTACCGGTTTGGAACGACAGAAAATCATTGATGAACTTGCGGAGTTGTTGAAAACGATTGAGCGACTCAGAGCAATCTTGGAGAGTGAACAGCAGTTGATGGATTTGGTAGTCAGCGAACTTCAGACTATTTCAGCGAGACATGGAGACGAACGGCGAACTGAAATTATTGAAGCAGCTGGTGATTTTCGTGTGGAAGATCTGATTGCTGAGGAAGACATGGCAATCACGGTCAGTAATACTGGATATGTCAAACGCACGGCGTTAACGGAATACCGAAACCAACGTCGCGGAGGGAAAGGCCGCTTGGGGATGCGGACACGAGACGAGGATTTCCTTACTCAGCTGTTTGTGGCCTCAACGCATGCATATATCTTGATCTTTTCTGACCGGGGGCGTGTGTATTGGTTGAAGGTGCACGAGATTCCTGATGTAGGTCCCGCTGGAAAAGGCAAAGCGATTGCCAATCTAGTTAGGATGGCTCCCGGCGAGAAGATTGCCACCCTTCAGGCTGTTCGACATTGGCCGGAGGAAGAGGGTGAGCAGTTTGTGATCATGGGAACAAAACGAGGGGTCGTTAAAAAAACAGATCTTCGGGCGTATCGACGACCGTTGGCCACCGGGATTATTGCGATGTCGGTTAGATCTGGAGATGCTGTGATCGGCGCGGAGTTGACTGATGGAACAGAGGAATTGTTCATTGGCACTCGGGCGGGTAAGGCGATCCGCTTTAAAGAAACTGATGTGCGAGCTATGGGTCGAACCGCACGAGGTGTCCGCGGTATTACCCTGCGCGGCGACGATGAAGTGGTTGCGATGACGGTAGTAAAACCAAGTGGCATGCTCTTAACTGTTACGGCTCGAGGTTACGGCAAGCGAACCGGGTTGGACGCATATCGCGTGCAGACTCGGGGTGGCCTCGGTCTTAAAAACATCCAAACGAGTGAGAGGAACGGTCGTGTCACCGGCGTTGCCTATGTGGAGCAGGATGACGAAATGATGCTTATCACCGAGCAAGGGAAGATTATCAGGATGGTAATGGGTGATATCCGGCCCATTGGTCGCGTGACGCAAGGTGTACGCTTGATCGAAATCGATAAAGAGGACCGTGTGGTCTCGCTTGCCCGTCTAGCCGAGAAAGTTCTTCCCGAGAAACCTACTGGTGCAGAAGACCTCGCTCTTGGGGATGAGGGTGTCGACTAAAGGCCACCGAGGACCGAGTGAAACAGGTTCATTATGGGTTGAGGGAAGATCCCTAGAATGATTGAGACGATGGCGATGACCGCTAGGGGAACCGTCATCAAGAGTGGCGGATCCGATAGGTTCTTCGCCTCAAGAACGGGGTTTAACGGGCCGAAGAAGATCTGCCGAGCTGCATTGAACGAGTAGGCTACGGTCAACACGATTGCGGTTGCCCCCGTAAGGGCAATCGTAATGACCAACGGCCCACTCAACACTCCCTTTTCGAAAATTCCTGAGAACATAATCCATTCGGCCGTGAAGCTGCTGAATGGAGGAAACCCGGACAACATCATGCACCCTACGATCCAGAGGGTTGCAGTCACGGGCATTTGTCTCGCGAGACCTCCCATCTGTCGCATGTCACGGATACCGGTGACGTACACGACAATGCCAGCGGTTGAGAAAAAGACCGTCTTCCCCATGATGTGGCTAAGAAAGAAGAACATTCCGCCTTGGACACTGCTACTTGTTAATGCGCCAAGGCCAAGGACGGAATACGCGATTTGGCTGATGGTTGAACAAGCGGCAAGTCGCTTGATGTCGGTTTGTGCCATGGTTAGCAGAGACCCATAAACCATGGTCACAAGCGCGAGTAGCATGAGTGGTGTACCAAACTGTTGGAAGTCATTTCCAAGCGGAAGTACCACAACGCGGATGAGGACATAAATAGCCAGATTCGCGTAGACGGCGAGAAGGCCAGCGATGCAGGTGGGATGTTCTGCGTGAACCGAAGGCATCCAGACGTGAAATGGCACAACGGCCAGTTTCATCATGAGGCCTATAAGAAACAGAAAGATGGTGCCGGTTACGAACGGCGTGCCTTCCATCTGGCCCAGTTGCGAGATGTCCCAACTCCCAATCTGGTCGTAGACCAAAAGTGACGCGGCCAAGAATAAGAGTGCCCCGATGATCCCCCACGACAAGCTGATGAACGCGACACGAACACGTTCCCGGTAGCCGAAATAGGCCATTAAGAAGAAAAGCGAGACTGTGAGGACCTCCATAAAAAAGTACAACGGAATCAAGTTGGTGCTCAGAATAGTGCCGATGAATCCCGCTGGAAAAAGGGGCAGTAAATAGAAAAACCGAATGTAATGCCGGTCTTGACCGACCTGGTCTTCGTCGGCATAAAGGATCTCGATCCGGTGTTCGATGTACCGGATCGAATACAACGCCAGAGCCGTACATAACAGCAACACCACGGCCAGTGTTGGAACGCTGAGACCATCTGCCAGCAAACCCAAACGGATTGCATCAGGGTTTTGGCTGTTGGGCGCGATAACTCGATATTCTTCAATAAGAATCTGGCCGCGGATGACAGACACTGCGGCGACCATGACGAGGGACGTTGTGTATACAAGCGCGCCGGAGGTGACCCATCCGGCAAACCGTCCAATATGGTTTCGCGTAAGAAATACGACAACAGACGCGAGAATTGGGGTCAGCAGAATCTGGAGCAGCAGTGCCGGCATCATTGACCCCCACCCGTGCCGAAGAACAGATAGGTGAGCAGCAGGACGAACAGGACAAGCACATACGACACGTTGTAAAACAGCTCTTCTGTGTCCGCCCGCAGACGATGTACAAACTGTTCAGCCTTTACAGTGAACAGCTTCGGGAGTTGGCGGTGAATAAAATTATTGAATCTAGTCTCGACGGTCTCGGCAACGTAGGTGGCTATCCGAGAAATCCCACCAACAAACATATAGCGGTAGAAAGCGTCGATGAACCACCGTTTCCAGAAGAACGTGTAGAGTAGTCCCGCCACTCGAGAGTTTTGAAGGAGTACTTGAGGGGAGGCCTTGCGCGCGATAAACAGGTAATACGCTGGAACCGCGCCGGCCAACAGAAACAGTACCGAGAGAAATGGGATTGCTTGGTGGAAAATGGATTCAGCTGTACCACTCCCGAGTGTCAATGAATCAGCAACGTTTGCATCTCTAGTCAGGCCAACCTCGAACCCATGATGTAGTACACCTTCTATGAACGGTCCGGCAACACCGGCGCCGATGATGAAGATCGCAAGCACCCCAGACGCAACGTACATCGGCATCTTGCCGTCATCGATGTGCCCACCACTCCGAACCACCTTCCGAAAAGTGTCACTTTCGGACCCGTAAAACACGAGTCCCAGAAAGCGGACGGTGTAGAACGCAGTCACAGTGACGGTAAACAGAGCTACGACGAACAAGACCATGCTGGCGTCCGCCGCGGCGAGTAGCACGGCATCCTTGCTCCAAAATCCTGGCGAGGGCGGGAGTCCCATCAACGACAACGCGGCGACTAGGGTAAACAGCCAGGTCAGTGGCAGGTGTTTGCGCACTGCGCCCATGTCTTGAATATAAATGGAGTGAACAGCATGAATTACCGTGCCAGCGCAGAGGAATAGACAGGCCTTAAACAGGGCATGACTGACGAGGTGAAAGACACCAGCGGTATATCCATCGAGAAGGAAAGTTGGTCCAAGGCCGGAGGCACCCAGTCCAAGCAGCATGTAACCAATTTGGCTGACTGTTGAATACGCCAACACCTTTTTAAGTTCAAGCGCCACCAGCCCTTGAGTAGCTGCTAAGAAGGCGGTGAATGCGCCGACCCAGGCGGTAACGTAGAAGAACCAGGCGGCCTCGTCGATGCCAGCAACCCAGCGGCCGTAGTAAAAAATGGGAACTAACCGTGCCACGAGATACACACCACTCTTGACCATCGTCGCGGCATGAATGAGCGCGGAAACTGGACCAGGCCCGGCCATGGCTTCGGGAAGCCATTCATGAAATGGAAACTGCGCCGACTTACCGAAAGGTCCAGCCAATAAAAGCAAGCTTACCAATGCAACCATGCCCGGAGTAGCAGCCATGGTCGCTAGCCAGACCGGCGCGGTCGCGTACAGTTCAAGAAAGTTCAAAGTGCCGGCATAGGAGAACACGAGAAGAATTCCTCCTAGCATCAGCATGTCGCCAAGACCCGTGACGACGAGTGCCTTGAGGTTGGCTTGGGATGGAGTCACAAAAGCAGTGGGAGGCGGGCCGCCAATCCAATACTTTCTTTGGTCTTGAAAATAGAAACCGATGAGTCCATAGCTGCAGACACCAACGAGTTTCCATCCAACAAAAAGGAACAGGAGGTTGTTGGCAAAGACTAACAGCAACATACTGGCGATAAAACCATTCATCCACATCCAAAAACGAGTCTGTGCGGGATCATCACGCATGTAACCGTGGCAATAGACCATGATGACGAAGCTGATCACCGCTACGACGTTGGCAAGGACAATACTGAGGCCGTCAACCAGAACGCCAAAGCCAATTTCGATCGGATTTGTGAGCCAGGTAAGTTCGTGTTCAAGTGGAAGC
>Ga0310342_100001460_pt1 | contig 14687 bp, 11 predicted proteins | sample S15DNA20500_MG_FD_206155 | JGI IMG/M metagenome (GOLD analysis project Ga0310342, IMG submission 206155) | Marine microbial communities from station ALOHA, North Pacific Subtropical Gyre - S1503-DNA-20-500_MG | ecosystem: Environmental > Aquatic > Marine > Oceanic | place: Pacific Ocean: North... | reverse complement strand
GTCCTGCCCTCAGACGCGGGTGGAGGCAGCTGGCCCGTACTCGGTTCAACCATCCTGATGCACCCCGCGCCCGGGGACGAGACGCTGCAGATCCCCCTGCGCTACGGCGGGCTGGGCGGCGGCCTTGTGGACTCCGCGGGCCAGGCTATCGAAGGAGCCCTGGTCACGGCCTGGCCACCTGGCCATCCTGATCGCCTGAAGGCAACCAGCACCGATGGCGAGGGGCGTTTTCAACTGGACCTCCTGCCACCCGGTCCCACCATCCTCAAGGTCCGGGCCGGATCCGCAGCGCTCGAGTTGAACGTGAGTGTGGAGGATGGCACCCGCCGGGAAGTCTCAATCGAGCCCCTGAGCCCCTGAGCCCTGGTCCAATGTCCCTGATCTACCTTGATAACGCCGCCACGACCCCCCTCGACCCGGAGGTCCGCCAGGCCATGGCGCCGTGGCTCGATGCTGATTTTGGCAATCCTTCCTCGCGCCACCCCCTGGGTGTGCGGGCCGCAGAAGCCCTGGACGCGGCCCGCCAGGAAGTGGCGCGGGCGCTCGGAGCCCAGAACGGAAGGGTGGTCTTCACCTCCGGCGGAACGGAATCCAACAACCTCGCCGTCCTGGGCCTGGCCCGTGCAGCCCACCGCCACGGGAACCACCTTGTCATCGGTGAGGGCGAGCACCCCTCCGTCAGGGATGCTGCCCTGGCACTGGTGGACGAGGGCTTCGAACTGGACGAGGTTGCCCCCACCGCAGCGGCCTTCAGCGCGGCCCTGCGGCCGAGCACCGTCCTTGCCTCCTGCATGCTGGTGAACAACGAGACCGGGGTGATTGCGCCCGTCGAGGCCATCGCAAGTGCCGTCCATGGGGCCGCACCCCGGGCCCGCTTCCACGTCGATGCGGTTCAGGGGCTGGGCAAGTTCGAACTCTCCCTGCGCGCTCTCGGTGCGGACTCGCTCTCGATCAGCGGGCACAAGGTCCACGGACCGAAGGGGACCGGAGCCCTCGCCCTCGCGGACGGAGTGACCCCCGTGCCCCTGGTCTTCGGGGGCGGTCAGGAAGAGGGCCTGCGCTCGGGCACCGAGAATGTCGCCGGGCTGGTCGGGCTGGGCAGGGCGGCGAAACTCGCGGACGAACGCCAAAGCGAGTCCCACCGGCACATGTCCTCGCTCTGGGAACCACTGCGCGCCGCCCTGGCCCCGCTCGCTGGCGTGCGGATCCTGGCGGACGAGACCGGATCTCCCACCACCCCGTCCATCGCCACCCTCGTCCTGCCCGCCGGCCCGCCTTCGGAGGTCGTCATGCACCACCTCGAAGAACGCGGCGTGATGACCAGCGCGGGCAGCGCCTGCCACTCGCGCAACGATGCCGTTTCCCCCGCCCTCGGGGCCCATGGCCTCAGCGCCGAGGAAGCCCTGAGGGTGTTGCGCATCTCCTTTTCGTGCTCGACCACGGCGGCGGAAGTCCAGACGGGGGTCGAAGCCCTGGTCGCGGTGCACCGGACCCTTGAGGCAAAGGTCCGTTGAGCACCCCCGACCCCCCCACCCCTGCGGGCGCGCCCGATGCGATTCTCGCTCCCTACGGCGAACTCTGGCTCAAGGGCCGCAACCGCGGGGAATTCGAACAGGCCCTGATCCGCAACCTGCGCACTGCGGTCAAGGAGATCTCCCCGGTCAAGGTCGAGCGGGGTCCAGGCCAGATCCTGGTCTTTCCCGAGCGGCGCGCCATGGAAGTGGCCGACCGCATGGGCAGCGTCTTCGGACTCTCGGCGCTCTACCCCGCGTGGGGGGTAGAGCCACGGGCCGACGCCATTGCGGAAAAGGCGCGGGAAGTGACTGCGCGCGCCTTGCAGGCCTTTCCGCCGGAGGGGCAGATCTCATTTCGCCTGCGCGCCAAGCGCGCGGACAAGAGCTTTCCGATGATCTCCACCGAACTGGAACAGCACGTGGCCGAGAGCGTGTTGCCGGACTGGGGTGATCGCCTGCGAGTGAATCTCACCAGTGCGGATCTCACGGTCGGGATTCACGTGCGCCGCGACCGCGCGTGGATCCACGCCGGAAGGCTGGACGCCGCGGGAGGCCTGCCGGTCGGCACCCTGGGCCATGTGATGTGCCTGCTATCGGGGGGTATCGACTCGCCGGTGGCCGCATGGATGGCGATGAAGCGCGGGTGCGACGTTAGTTACGTCTCCTTCCATTCCTATCCCTACCTCGGCGATGCGACCAGGCGCAAGATCGCACGCATCGCCGGAGGGCTGAGCCGCTGGCAACCCAGGACGGTCCTGCATGTGGTGCCCTTCACAAAAGTCCAGGAAGCGATCCGCGACGGGGCCCCGGAGCCCTACCGCACCGTCCTGTATCGCCGCATGATGCAACGCATTGCGTGTCGCCTGGGCGAGAGGGTGCAAGCCGGTGGCATCGTGACAGGGGAAAGCCTGGGCCAGGTCGCGAGCCAGACCCTCGAGAACATCGGGTGCATCGAAGAAGCCTCCTCGCTGCCCGTCCTGCGCCCGCTACTCGGCTTTGACAAGGAAGAGACCATCCGCATCGCACGCCGGATCGGCACCTACGAACTCTCCATCCTGCCCGAACCGGATTGTTGCACCGTCTTTCAGCCCACGAGGCCAGTCATCCGCGGCACGGTCGCTCGTTGCCATGAGGCCGAGGCGAACCTGGATGTTGAAGCCCTGGTGGAAGAAGCGGTTCTGGGAACGGAGATTTCCGGCCAGGTCTAGCCCTCCCCTGCCCAGCCTGCGATCCGGCCAGAGTCTTCGCCTTGAACGAAGGAGTCGCTGCGAGGAAGGCGGCCGCTCGCTCCCATCCCAGCAGCGCCATGGCTGGCGGAGTGGTATTCAATCTCCTGGGCGCGGGAACGGACCCCTGGCGTAGCCCTCCGGCTCCACCAGAGCGAGGAAAAGTCCTATCCCAGGAGAGTCCGGACTTTTTCCAGCAGGACGACTGGACGGAAGGGCTTGGAGATCCGCTCCCAGCCCGGTCCCAGTTCACTGGTCCCGTTCCCATCCGAAGAGAGCACGATGCCCCTCCGCGGACCATCGACCGCGGCGACCAGGTCAGGTGTTTCCGCGCCCATGTCGCCATCGACGATGAGCAGATCGAACGCCGTCCCTCGCACGAGTCCGTGGGCAGCCTCCGCATTCCGGGCACACTCGACGCGATGGCCATCCTCGGAGAGCACGGTGGCAACCAGTTCAGAGAGAGCAGGGTCTCCCTGGAGAACGAGGATGCGCGATCGGGATGCGCGGCGATCTGGACGGCTGGCGGAGACTGCCTCGGGGCGCGGCGCATCGAGCAAAGGACCGAGACCAATGGTCATCCCCGACCAGCCGCTCTCCCTCTCGCGCATGCGCAACTCCCCGCCGCGGCTGGACACGGACTCGAAGATGATATCGGCGAGGTTCTCGGGCACGCCGCCTTCCCAGACCAGAGCGAGTTTCGCCCCGTGACTGGAACATCTGGCAGTCACGCGCAGCCTGACTGGAGAGCAATGCTGGAGGATCTCGACCATGGTCACGACAAGCACCTGCAGCAGCCGACGGCGGTCGTCTCGGATGACGACGCCCCTTCTGCGGCGCACCTCGAAGCGGGTGCCCTGCTCCAGGGCCAGTGGCTCGACCAGTTCCGCCGCCATGGCCAGAACCTCGCCCAGATCCATGGCCTCGAGGCGTGGCTCCTTGTCCGTTGCGAAGAGAGACATGGCCCGCAGGCTCTCCATGGATCGCTTGCTCTCGCGCTGGATCAGATCGACTTCGTCAGCCCCTCCGGCAGCGCTCTCCTGGGCCAGCATGGAAGCCATTCCTCCAATGGCCGTGAGGGCATTCCCAAGCCGATGAACCAGAGGGGGGATAAGGCTGGGCAACTGACGCAGCCTGTGCTGTTCAGCTACAGGCGCCGGAATGGCGCTGGAGCGGTCCTCATCCAGTCCCACCCCTTCTCCTAGGCGAACTCCGCTGGATATCCAGCCTCTTCCCGGGATACTCCCTGCAGGGGCGGAATCGCCCCTCCCCCCCCTTGAACCGCACGACGACCATTTTCATTGCCCTGGCCGTCCTTCTGGCCCACATCCTGGCCATCCACCAGACCTTGGATGGGGGCCTGGCATCGGCCCATGAACTGGCCCACGTGGCCTTCCGCATCGGACGAAATCTGGTCCATGACGGGGTCTTCGGGTGGTCCGTGGGTCAGCCCCTCTCGGAGGCCTATCCGTCCCCCCTGTGGGTGCTCGTTTGCGCCGGGGCGGAGCGGTTCTCCCTCTCCCCCATCGCGGTGACCCAGGGAATTGGCCTTGCTTCCGCCCTCTTGACCGTAGTGATCCTGGCCCAGTTTTCCTCTGCCCGCCTGGCTGGCCTGATCTCCCTGACACTCCTGGCCGTGAGCGGCTCGGCTGCGAGCGCAGCGTCCAGTGGCACGGAAGCCACCTGGATGATGCTCGTTGCCACGCTCTCCTTCCTGGCCTACCAGCAGTCCTGGCGAGGAGTTCTGGCGGTGTCCCTGTCCCTGCTCGTGTTGACACGGCCTGAAGGCGGTGCCCTGGCTGTGGCCCTGTTTGCCCTCGAACTGCGGCGCTGGGCAAGGTCACGGGGAGGCCCCCCCCAGCGCTCCCTTCTAGGGGCCTTCATTGCACCCCTCGTCACGATCCTGGCCTGGGCAGTTGTGCGCTGGCACCTCACCGGAGCGACCGTCTCTGCAACGACCCACGCTCTGCTCCAGTACGAACCGGATCGCTGGTGGCTCGGACTGCATTACGTCTGGAGTTTCTACACGCGCTCAGGGGCTGCCGTGCTTTTCCTGATCCCCTTGATCGCGGCCTGCGTGAGATCTCGTCGCCTCGGACAACTCGGCCGCCGATCCCTGCTCCTGTGCCTGACCTGGACAGCGATCGTCATCCTCGGAGGTGGCGACGGTCGACCGTTCTGGATTGCGATGACGCCAATTTTACCGATCCTCTTCCTTGCCATTCAGGAGGGGATCACCTTCACGATGGACTCCCAGAGACGCTGGGTTGAGCCTGCCAGCTGGGGCATTTTCCTGGTCGGGCTCGTCTCGTCGGCTTCCGTTTCCCTTTTCCCGACCAATCTGGGTCCGTTGCCCCTGGCGCGGCTGCAGCGCGAGTGGATGCGGCCGAGCGAGACCATGGCACGGGCCTATCCCCGATCCCTGGCGCGGCTCGGCCTGGCGGAGGAGATCCGCGATGTGGCCCGCCTGCGAGCGCTCGGGGTGTTTCTCCGCGACCAGATCAACGACGCCAGCGTCATCCTGACGCCCTGGCCCGGGGCCGTGGGTTATCTGTCCCGCAAGGACATACACGACCTCCTCGGGCGCGCCCGGCCGACCAGTGGTCAGGCAATGCCCCATCCCTGGCAAGGCGCCCCGCGCCTGGACCTGATCAAGGTGCTCGAGTCCCGCCCTGACTACATCGTGGTGGGGACGGTTCCCGAGTCCGGCTCACTGCATTTTCTCTCGTTCGTGAACCTCTGGCTGGTCCGCTTCCATTCCAAGGGCATGACGGAGGAAACGCGGTATGAACTGGTGCAGTCCCTGCTCGATTACGAACTGGTTTCAGTGCCGGTCCCGGCATCCGCGGAACGGCCGGATGAACCGGCCACCATCCCATTCCTCCTCCTGCGCAGAAAGGACCTCGACCTCGCACCCCAGCTCGAGATCCGGAGAGCAGAAGAGCAGGTCGAGATATTCGTATCCCATCGCGGGCATGACCTCGTGGCGGACCTGGAGGTGCGCTGGACAGGAGCCGATGGGAGCAGGCTGTTCTTGCGACCGACCGCCGAGTACACGAAACAAGAGGGCGTCCGTGCACGCACGGACCTGTTGCTCTTCGAGTCAGGTCAGCGTTCAGTGCGCCTGATCCGCTTCGATCTGCCGCAAGGCGGAGGAGCGGGAACGATCTCGGCTGCCCTGCGCAACCCGGCATCCACGGAGACGATCGAGAGTTTCTCTCTCGTCAGCCTGCGCGAGTCCCTCGCGATTCCGGACTAGCCCACCCAGCCCAGGGGCCGGATGGTGGTGGCGGTTTCCGTCACGGTCTCGGACACTTCGCTGGCCCTCTCGCCACGGCCCGCTGCGCGTGGGCCATGGGGGCGCACGACTGCGACGCGGATGCCATCCACGTCGTGGTAGCACTCGGAGCGCACGACGCAGGAAACAATCCGCGACGCGAGAGCGGCATCTCCGGCCCGAATCGTGATCTCGTACGTACCCTGTTCTCCATTCCCCCTCATCTCGGTTTGACGCACTTTCTTCATACCCACTCCTAGACCACACGCCTTCCCGTTGCGTGGGATGAACCGGTCAGCGAGTCCACCCGTTCCTGTTTTGGGGAAAGACCTCACTGGATCCCGTGCGTCTTCAGCTTGCGGTAGAAGGTGCTCTTGCCAATGTGCAGCAACTTTGCGGCGGCCAGTTTGTCGCCATCGGTTTCCCCTAGGGCGCGGATGAGAGCGCGACGCTCGTAGAGTTGAAGGCTGACCGGCTCCTCTACGTTGGGAGCATCTGCGCAGGCACGGCGATAGGGTTCGCCGCGAAGCGAGAGCGGGGGGTCGCTGTCCAGCCGTAGACGGGCTTGATTCCCGCGGCGGGGCAACGGAGAGAGCCGGCCATTGGAGACGAGCTCCTCGTGGTGAGCCTGGATGGCAGCGGTCAGATGCTCCACGCCAATCCGATCCCCTTCGACCTCCATGATGGCCTGCTCGACACAGGCCTTGAGCTCCTCCTCATTCCCTTTCCACGGATACTGCTCGATGGTCCAGAGCGCGTCCTCGGTAAAGGTGAGGCCGCGTCCAGGTGCGCTCCGCTCGAGGTGAACGAGGGCAAGCGCTCTCACGTCCCCCCTCCGGACCGCCAGGGTGGGAACGGTCAAGCGCACGGAAAACTGGTGCGCGAGCTTCATTGGATCGTTCCCATTCAGAGCTGGGGCTCCAGCTTCCAGGGCGCGAGATGCGAGAATGCGCACATCGAGGGAGTCCCCTTCCCCTTTTCCGTCGGGCTGAATCCCACCCGTTTCAAGCAAGTCGGCCAGACGGTTGGCCAGTTCATCGGGCAGCTCGTCAGCATTCTCCAGGAACAGGGTTCCGCCTTCGGCCTGGTGAATGAGACCGGGCCGGCCCGCGCCCTCCGCCTGTCCCTCGGAACCGGTCTCGCCGAAAATCGCGCTGGCCAGATCTTCTACTGGCATGGATGAGCAATCGATGGGCACGAACGCCCCGCTTCGCGATCCACCAAAGTGAATTGCACGCGCGATGAAGCCAAGACCCACTCCGGGTTCACCCATCAGGAGCGCCGCTTCAGAGGAAGCGGCCAGGCCTTCAACCCTCTGCCGGAAGGCGCGGGTGGATTCGGTTTCACCGACGATTCGGCGTGGGTGATACACCTCCCGAGCAGCCTCTCTCAAGACCCCCGATTCCGCGCGCGGTGTGCCCTTTTCGCGAATGCGCAGCATGTCTGCCGCTGCTTTCCGCTTCCCGGCATCGACCAGGAGAATGACCTTCATGAGAGGCCGTGCCTTGTCGGACGGCATCGGATGAATGCTGGCGGTCAATGAACGGCCCCGTCGACCGGATCGCGCGGGCAACTCGATGCGGTAACCCTCGCGGGACTCGGCGCGGGCATCACGCGCGAACGCCTCGAAACTCGATCCGGGCACCAGACTGCCGAGGGTCCGACCCTCGACGTCCTGCCCGAACAGGTCTTGGGCTCCGCGGTCTGCATGGTGAACATTGCCTGCCACGTCGATCACTAGAAGGGCCTCAGGTCGACCGGCGGCCAGGTCACGGAATACGCTCGAGCGCACACCCGTCTCGCGCAGGGCACTTTCCAGGTCCGCGCCCCTCTGCCGCTCTTCGCGCAGGCGGCGGTTGCGGTCAGCGAGCATGCGGTTTTGCAGCGCCAGATCGTCTTGGAGGGACTTGATGCGGAGCATTGCCCGCACGACGTCCTCGAGCAGCGCGATGTCGCCCTTGATCAGATAGGCGCCACAACCGGCCTCGTAGCCTCGGTGGAGTTCCTCGCGCGTCTTCAATTGCGCGCTCATCAGGACGACCGGGGTGAAATGCAGCTGGGGAATGGCCTTGAAGCGCCGGCAGACCTCGTAGCCGTCGATGCCCGACCCCAGGATGATGTCCACGAGGAACAGGTCGAAGGATCCCGCGCGGGCCTCCAGCAGGCCAAGCGCACCGGTTCCAGCCACGACCACCTCGTGCCCCAGGTCCATCAGGCGATTCCTGACCAGTGTCTGGGTTCCCTCGTCGTCCTCGATCAATAGTATTTGTCCCATCATCCGCCTCCGATGATTCGGGTTCGCGTCGAATTGAAGAGCCCGTCCCGCGACGGACCATGGTGGGCGGAAGCCTCCCCGTGGGGATGGGGAGGGGGGCTTACCTGGGGAAGCGGACGGAGCCTTCTCCATCCAGTGCCTCGTAGGTGGCCCAGGGGGACCTTTCAACCTTCAGATTTGGGTTGATGGATACTGAGTGGATTCCGTTCCGGTGGAGATTCCCAGGCCCGGGACCTGGCCATGTGCACCGATTCCATGGCCCTGGAGTCCGTTCCAGCACGAAAATTCCAGGCCGGTAGCCCCATTCCGGGTCATGCTGCGGGACTGGGGAGAACCGGCCTCAACCCACCCGTGCAGTCCCCTGGAGAGACCGGATCGATTGCCGGTGCTTCCCGTGGGGGGACGGAAACGCTCCACTGCGCGTCCACTCCCTCTCCATGACGAAAGATCCACCCAACCAGCCTCCTAGTGAGAGTGAAGGGCCTATCGGAGGCCTCCTCCGGCACTCGGCCATCTACAGCGCGGCCCCCATCCTGCGGCAACTCATCGCCATCGGGATGACCCGCTTTTACACGGGCTGGCTCGAGGAATCCGGCTATGGGGTGAAGGAGGTGGTGGACCTCTGGCTCATCGCGATCCAGCAGCTGGTCGGGATCAACATCCTGGGCGCGATGATGCGCTTCTACTTCGACCACAAGGGAGACGAGGAGCGCGCCAGGGTCATCTCATCGTGCAGCCTGCTCGTCACGGCCTCCGCCTGGATCCTCTGCGGTTCGCTGGCCTTGTTCAGCGACAGCCTGGCCCCCTTGATGCTCGGCCACGGCGAGGGTACCGGTGTGGGCGGGCCTGAACTGGCATCCATCCTGACGGTGGCCCTGCTCCTCATCCCGTTCCAGATGAGTTCGGCGGCGGGGTTCTACTACCTGATGATCCTGAAGCGCTCCAGCGCCTACACCGTGATCCACACGGTGAAGTTGCTCTTCGAGGTGGGCATGAACTTCTGGCTGATCGGGGGGCTGGGCATGGGCGTGCGCGGATTCCTGCTCAGCATGATGGCCGGTGAAATCCTGGCCAGCCTCGGCCTCACCATATGGATGCTCAACCGGGTCCGCCCCCGCATCAGCTGGCGCATCCTGAAACCGATTCTTGTCTACGCCCTGCCCCTCATCCCCGTGGGTGTCTGCCAGTTCGGTCTGCACCAGGTGGATCGGCGCCTCATCCTGCACTTTGCCGAGGAAGGCACGGGCCAGGCCATGGCCGGCATTTACGGCCTCGGCTACAAGATCGGTTACCTCACCACGCCGATCCTGCTGGGCCCCTTCATGCAGATCTGGCAACCATGGATCTTTTCCATGCGCGACCCAGGTGAGCGCGCGCGCCTCATCGCCCGGGTCAGCACATACGCAGTCTTCGCCGTGGCGGTCGCCAGCATGGGAGTCATCTTCTTCGGCCGTGAGGGCGTCTTGATCCTGGACGGCAGCGGCAGCGGAGACTTCCACGACGCGTACGCGATCATCCCCCTCATCGCTGGAAGCTACGTTTTCTGGGGCCTCTACCAGGCGGTCCAGATTCCGCTCTTCATCGCCAAGCGAACCATGCGCTTGTTCGGGGTGAATCTGATCGCGCTCATCACCAACGTCTCCCTGAACGCCTGGCTCATCCCCGAGTACGGCGTGACCGGAGCGGCCATAGCCACCCTGGCAACCTTCACCCTCCTGGCCTCCCTGGGACTCATGGCGAGCCGCTCCGAAGCCCATGTTCCATTCGAGATGCAACGCATCCTCGGAACCCTGGCCTGGGTCGTGGTGGCCGGCATCATCGCCTCGACCCTCGACGCAAGGACCATCGCGGGAGTGTGGTCCTTCTCCGAAGGCATCGCGCTCAAGACTGCCGCGATGGTGCTGTGCACGGTTCTCCTGATCACAACCGTGCTGCGGAACGATGAGCGCACGGACGCCTGGGCCTGGATGCGAGCACGCATGGGCCTCGGCACCTGAGCCGTCGGGGGCAGGTCAGTCCAGGATGAAGACGACCGACTGGAGCACCGTGCCACCGACGGCGATCCCCCGGCAGGTTGCGGGGCGGAAGCGCCAGCCAGATATGACCTCCTCGGCCGCGCGGTCGAGGCAGCGGGGCAGGGACCGCTCGCCCGTCTTGCGGAGATCCTCTCCGCTCACGACGGTGACGGTCCCCGCGGACTCGCTGGCGGGCTGCCCCGAGCGCGGTGCGGACACAATCGCCTCGGGCAGGACGGTGTCCTGGGGCAGGGCAGGCGTGGGAAGGGCCAGAAACAGGAGGGACAGCTGGGGTGCGGAAAATGTCGGCTGGGTGCCTTGAAAACGGCCTCCCGGGAAGCAGCGGGCCGCTCCCGCCATCAACGGTGACCCCCGGCCCCAGTTCAGCCAGACCGGCTTTTTCTGGGCCCCGGGTCCCGTTTTTTCTGCGTCTCCTTTGGCTGAAGCGGGGTGGTGGGCGATGAGGGACTCGAACCCCCGACCTCATCCGTGTAAAGGACGCACTCTAGCCACTGAGTTAATCGCCCAGATCCCGCTCCGACTGCGATGGGATGCCCACCGCAGCCCCCAACGGTATCCTGACGGCCCTCTCCCCTCCAGGGCACGGCTCCCGAAGCCTCCCACCCTTCCCCCACTCCCCTCACCCCTGATTCGAACCCCATGCGGATTGCTGTAGTTGGTACCGGTTACGTCGGTCTGGTCGCGGGCGCCTGTTTCGCCGAAAGCGGCAACACGGTCACCTGCCTGGACATCGACGAGGCGAAGATTCAGAAGCTCCGCGATGGGATCGTCCCGATCTACGAGCCAGGTCTTGAGGAATTACTGCGCCGCAACGTGCAGGACGGACGCCTCTCCTTCACAACCGACTACGCGGCCGCCATCTCCGGCGCCAAGGCGGTCTTTATCGCGGTGGGAACGCCCCCGGGCAAGGACGGCAGCGCAGATCTCACCTACGTGCTCGAGGCTGCGCGCTCGATCGGCCGCCACCTGACCGGCTATGCGGTCATCGTGAACAAGTCCACCGTGCCGGTGGGAACCGCAGCCGAGGTGAAGGAGGCCCTGCGCGAATCCACGGACCACCCCTTCGACGTCGTCTCGAATCCCGAGTTCCTGAAAGAGGGCGCGGCCATCGATGACTTCATGAAGCCCGACCGGGTCGTGATCGGCTCGGAGTCCACCGACGCAGCCGAGGTGATGGACGAGCTGTACAGCCCCTTCGTCCTCTCGGGCAACCCCATCCTGCACATGGACATCAAGTCAGCCGAGCTCACCAAGTACGCCGCCAACGCGATGCTCGCCACCCGCATTTCATTCATGAACGAGGTGGCAAACCTGTGCACTCGATTGGGCGCCGACGTCCAGATGGTCCGCAAGGGCATGGGAACCGACAAGCGCATCGGATCACGCTTCCTCTTCTCGGGCGTGGGCTACGGCGGGTCGTGCTTTCCCAAGGACGTCAAGGCCCTCATCCAGACGGCCGAGGAGGCCGGCTATGACTCAGGTCTCCTGAAGGCCGTCGAGGCGGTCAACGAGCGCCAGAAACGACTCCTCTTCGACATGCTCAGCACGCACTACAATGGCAAGCTCCAGGGCAAGCACATCGCCGTCTGGGGACTGGCCTTCAAGCCCAATACCGACGACATGCGTGAAGCGCCCTCGGTGGTCCTGATCCGATCGCTGCTCGATGCTGGCGCCACCGTCTGTGCGTTCGACCCCGAAGCGACCGAGATGTCCCGCGAGCACTATCTGGGCGACACGATCCAGTACGCGGAGCACCCCATGGATGCCCTCAATGGAGCGGATGCTCTCGTGCTCGTCACCGAGTGGAACGAGTTCCGCCGCCCCGACTTCGATGCTATGCGCGCCGCTCTGAGCGAGCCCGTCGTATTCGACGGCCGCAACATCTACCGTCGCAAGTCCCTCGAGAAACTGGGTTTCACCTACTACGGGATCGGGACCTAGCCAGTCCGGAGGCCCTCCTTCCGGCGCGCCTGCCGCCGGAGGGTGATCGCACGCTGGAGGGCCGCCACCGCCGTCATGCGCTCAAGGGCTGAGCGCACCCTGCGACCCATTTCTGTCGCCTCCCCTGAGATGGGGCCCAGCGCTGCCCGGCACTCTCCCAGGGCCCCCGCAGCAGCCTCCAGATCCCCCGCGCCAATCCAGGCCCGGATGAGATAGTCGTGGGCGCGCACCCTGTCCAGGGGATTGCGACCCCGCTCGGCCACCGGGCCCAGTGCCCCCCGGGCCTCTGGATAGCGCCCGAGCGTGATCAGAACGCGCCCCTCCCAGATCGCGGCTTCGTCCCTGCGCCCGGTGCTGGCGGAGGCATTGCCGGCAAGACCGCGGTAGGCCTCCACGGCCCGCACCAGGTTGCTCCGGCGCCGGTGGATGTGCCCCGTTTCAAGAACAGCGCGGGCCTCGAAGGGCGTACCCCGGCCCAGGAGGGAAGCCAGATCGAATTCCACCAGTGCAGCGTCCAGGTACTCGGGTCCCATCCAGCCGAAGACGCGCAGGAGTTCGCCGGCGCGGAATGCCGCTTCGCCGGTCACCTCGCCCGGTGTGTCGTGACCCTGGTAGACCGAGCGATAGGCCTCCACCACAGCGGACAGGCCCTCTGGCCGGTCCGGGGCTGGCCGCCGGTAGAGCGCGGTACGCATGGCCCGCGCACGCTCGAGCCGGTCGCGGGCAGCCTGCATGGGCGGCAACCGGCAGGGGGATCCGGATTCCACCTCGGACGCCGACCGCTCGGGACCGGCGAGGAGTCTCCCCGGAAGGGCAGCGGCAAGACAGAGCAATGCCTGCAACATCATCGGCCACCCTCTTCATCGCCGCGCCAGAGGGTCCCGCCCTGAGAGAGGCTGCGCTTAAGGGAGCGGCGCAGGCGCTCGCGCGCGCGATACAAGCGCAACTTCACGACGGGAGCGGTCATGCCCAGTTCACGGGCCACAGTCCGACAGCTCCCGCCCTCCCCGTAGAAGGCGTCGAGCAGTTTCTGGTCCGCTGGTCGCAACCGACCGAACGCGCCAGGCAGATGCCCGAGGGCCTCGTCATCCCCGAACCTCCACCCCCCGAGGCGCACGGTTCCCAGGCCGTCCCTGGGACCCGTGCAGTACTCCGCCGCTTCGCGCGCCTCGAGTTCCGTCGACCTCAGGTCCGCGTAGGCCATGCGCGCTTCCTTCCGGCGCTGGTCACTGAGCACGTTGCAGGCGATGCTGAGCACCCAGCACTTGAGGCTTCTGGACTGGCGCAGCCGATTGCGTCGACTGGCAGCGCGGATAAGGGTTTCCTGCACGAGGTCCTCCACCAGCCCGCGGTCGCGACAGCGGGCGAGCAAGAACCGGGTCAGGAGTGGCCTGAGGTCCTCCAGACCCTGCCAGGCCTCTTTGCGATCGAGCTCTTGATTCTGGATCCCCACTGCGAAGAAGCAGACCACTGGTGGGGGCATCCGTGGCGCAGGCCACGGGGCCGTGGATCGATTGGCCCCGCCCCTCCGCGGAGCAATTCACCGAATCAAGCCCCGGCACCAGGGTCCGCATGGGGGGAAGCGCCCAGGATTCGGGGGATCCCGGAAGCCTAGTAGTTCTTGCTCTCGGCTGCCCAGGACGAGCCCGGGTAGCGCGAGGTCAGCTCGCGGCGCATGTCGCGGGCGCGGCTCCTGTCGCCTTCTCCACCGATCAACTGGAAGCAGCGCATGGCGTAGAACAACGCCTTGGGCACGTAACTCGTCTGCTCGGGGTAGAGGACGACTACCCGCAGGTAGTGCAACCGGGCTTGCTCCAGGAGCGCCTTGTCATCGTCCTTCGCACCGGACAAGAAGAGGCAGTCTCCGAGGCCGGTGAAGGCGCCCGCCAGGGTCTCCGCATCGGCGTTGGGGTTCTCGGTGATGCGCTCGAAGCGCTTCTTCGCCTCGGCCAGCAACTCCGGAGAGCCACCCGCGGTCAATGCGGACTGGGCCAAGTACGTCTCGCCCTCGACCACCTTCACCTTGCTGTAAACCGTCGGGAACTTCTCCTTGGCGGCGGCGGAAATATCCACCAGTGCCTCGCGCTTGTCGGGCCCGCTCATCTTCACGTTGGTCCGGACCATCGCGAGGCGGCACTCCAGCGACCAGCGCATGTTCTCGCCCATGGGCTCCACCAGGATCTGCATCTGGCGCAGGGTGGCCTGACAGGCTGGAGCCTTGCCCGCACGGGACTGGGCGCTGGACTTCGCGAGATAGACCGCCGGCAGGTAGCGGGAGGTCGGGAAATTCGAGATGAAGCGATCGGAAGAGGACACCACCCCACCCAGATCGGCCATCTGCTGGCGCAGTTCGATCACGCGCCAGGCGGCATAGGCAGGCGCCCACTTGTAGCGGCGCTCACTCGGGTTGGCGATCTG
>Ga0310342_100001459_pt1 | contig 14690 bp, 19 predicted proteins | sample S15DNA20500_MG_FD_206155 | JGI IMG/M metagenome (GOLD analysis project Ga0310342, IMG submission 206155) | Marine microbial communities from station ALOHA, North Pacific Subtropical Gyre - S1503-DNA-20-500_MG | ecosystem: Environmental > Aquatic > Marine > Oceanic | place: Pacific Ocean: North... | reverse complement strand
CTTTGAGGGTGGCTTATACGAACACTTGAACTTGGAGCCACAGGTCCTACAAGGTGCAAGATTGGCCTTGGGAGGTGTAATAGAGGTGTCTTCAAGACCCTCCTTATGTAGTGCCAAAGCAGTGTCGGCAGCCTCAAGATTTCTTAATCCGGCAGGGACCGCAAGTTTGCAGGTGTAGTTAGCCCTTCCCATGACGCTCCGCATGAACGGCATTTCCCTCATATACTGGGCTTGTAGCCCTTTCAGATGAGTGCTGATATAGGCATCACTATCCAACATCTTGGGAATCATCATGGCAAGGGCGGACTTACCGCTGCCAGTAGGACACTCCACCACAATGTTTTCATAGCCATCCTGTAATGCTTCCACAATTAAGGGGAGAAGTTGGGCCTGTTCATCCCTCGGTTCGGGGAAGCGAGTCCCCTCAAACCAAGGAAGGACATCAAAGTTAGGCACCGTATCAGGACAAACCGCTATTTCAGCGAATCCCAAATCTTCTTTACTGGGTCCGGAGGCTGGTGCCAAGCCACCTAACTTTCCGGGAATCGGAGTGCTGTCGCCTTCCATATCCAACACAAATAAGTCAAAATCGTCAATGGCTCCGCCATTTCTCCCTCCTTCTCCCCTCACTCCTCCGGCAACCGTCCCATTGACCCGTAGGGTTAATCGGAACTCGTCACAGTATTCGGCCAGTCGTCTGAGATTGTTGCCATTACTATCCATTCTCTTGGAAAAGACGCTTTTATTTCGCTTCCATTTCAGGCCGTATCGCTTTTGGAGGATGTGTCGGAAAGGGTAAGTATTCCCACTTACTTCTGCCGATACGAGCATAGGTAACCCTTGGGTTAGCACCTATTTCAAGTAATGGGTCGCTAACAACCCTTCAAATAGTCGGGACGCAAAGAAGTGACTAATGGGCTTCCCTTTGGACATTGGCTATACCTACATTCCACATCCCGCTAAGGCGGATATTGGAGGTGAGGATGCTTTCACGATAAGTTATCGGAGCATGGATGGGTCCTTCCTCATTGGAGTTTCCGATGGAGTCGGTTCATGGCTCTCTAAGCGTGGCATTTCTGCTGGACCCTTTGCCAATGACTTGATGCTACATTCCGAGGAAGTATTTTCTGAGGGGGTGGACTCCCCTATGCTAATTTTGGAGGCTGCCTATGAAATGACCGACAATGTGGGTTCAGCAACGGCAATCCTTGGGGTCTTGAATCCCAAGACATGGGGCTACCGAGTGGAAATAGTGTATCTTGGCGATTCTTCATTCCTTGTGATACGAGATGGTAATGTGATGTTACAACCTGTGGAACAAGAGGTAGGGTTCAATCGTCCGTTCCAGTTGGGAAAACTTGCGGGTGGTTTGACCTATGCCCAAGAACCTTCCGATGCGGAAAAGTTTGGATTCAATATGGGTGAGGAGGAGTTGATTATATTCGGCACTGACGGATTGTTTGATAATCTCTTTGAAGCAGACATCTTAGAGATAGTTTATGCAGACCCAAATGCTCATGCTGCTGATATTGCCCATACTTTGGCAAGTGCCGCCATAGAACGGGGAGGGTCAGCGGACTCCTCACCGTTTGAAGTAAATAGTGAAGCACATGGGCATACTCACAAAGGTGGGAAGATAGATGATACCACAGTAATTGTGGTGAAGAAAGAGAGATGATTTAAGATGATGACTAACGCCACAATATGGAATAAATTGAAGAATGAGCCTATGAAATCGGCTAACCCAGCGGCGTTGTCCGCAGGGGGAAGTGTAGTAATCCCATCCAACACTGGGTTTTGCTATAAGTTAGGTGACGGACAAACATGGGGGATTTACTTTCCCAACGGTGGTGAAATCATGGCGGGCGGAATGTTCCAAGCCTCTAAGAAGCAACCCATAGAAGTTTGGACTGAGGCGGCTCAACGACGAGGTTCTCAACTTGAGGAGAAAACCTTTGGAATCCCCGGTTTCATCGTCAGTGATGTAGGGGCCAAGGGATTACAATTTACTTTGGGAGCGAAGGGGGCCATAACGACACAACCCATCAATATATCAGCCATGCAATCGGGCACCGGAACTCCGGCCCCTTCACCCAGTCAAGGACAAGTCGCACCCGGAGATTATGCAACATATAGGAAGCAACAAGGATTACCTGATGACGACGAGGAAGATAAGCCAAAGCCCGGACGCAACACGGCGGCTGCCAAGATAATAGGGTTTGGGAATTGGGATGTCGTTCCCGAGTATTTCGCAGATTAGTCTTCGTATCCAAGTTCTCTAATCGCTTCGTCAAGAGTGAGAACCCCATCTTCCACATCTTGGGAGAAGATGCTTACAGGATAGCAATGACCTTTGAAGTCGCAGTATGAACATTGCCAATCGCCAACTTCTGCGAGAGGTTTCTTGAGCCATTCGTTATATTTGGTCTTAGACATATCGCCGGTTTCTAACTTCACCTTCACAGTCTTGTCGTCATAGCGCAACTGATAGTCCCTGTCGGGTGGGTCGGGTTCGTCAAGTTTGTCGGCTAATTCTGAGTAGCGGTCAAGGATATTGTCGGTGTTCAGACCTTCCCAAGCGTTGAGGGTTTTACCGGCTATTAACTGATAGGCTACATCGGGTTCAATAGGAGTTCCATTCAGGGTTTCCACGATGATGTCCCCATCATAGCCGTTGGATAGGCTAATTTTGAATTGCGTGTATTCGCCCGAATCCACACCGAAATAGAATATGATGTAGTGGTCAATCTTCACATTGTAGTGCTTCTCATGCTCCTCACGCATCATGAGATACATGGCCGTCTGCATGATGTGTTCATACTTGGGCGCACCGTTAGGATACATTTTGTTGCCGATACCAAAGACCATTTTCTTGGCAAAGAATCCTCGGCAAGTTTTCATTTCAATTCCAATTGCTTTATCCCTGTGAATCTTGGTGACCTTCCCATCGGAATCTAACTCGTGGTCCCACAAGATAATATCGGACTCGCCGGAAATAGTGATGCGTGGGTCCGGACCAACTTGGCCGTAGTTAAGCACATTGCCATCCAAAAGGAGTCCTTGATTTCGCCACACTTCTTGGAAGTAGTCTTCCATACCATTACCTGTCGCAAAGATACCATGCGCTCTATCCGAAGGAGGATTCGTCGCGGCCACACCGTTGAGGCGGAACCATTCTGCCCTGTGGCACTTGCCGATTAACTTATCATACCCGTATTCATCTTTAATCACACACGAGGCACTCGTTGGGCGGAAGCCGCCACGAGATTGTCTGTATGCTCTATTTCTCAATCCATATACCGCATTTTTGCCGGGGTTGGCCGTCATAATGCGCTATACTGCCGGTCAGGTATTTAACCGTTCCCTGTTGGGAGGAATCATCTTCCCTTTCCGCTGGTCTTCTTTGTTCCGGTTGAGAGTTCATCCATGCGGTGTTCGTGTGCAAGTTGTAATTCTTCCAATGTTTGCCGATGCTTGATGCGGTCTTCCATCGTCGCAATCTCTTGCTGTTGTTCCGACTTCCAAAGTTCCAGCATGGAAGTTACAATGAGTGTGGCTAAAGTTCCTACGATAGCGAGGAGAGCAATGTAGCCCTCCAACATGGGCATGACCTTATCCGGGTCCGAAACACCGATGACCACGATGGCCAAAGCCGCGAGGAGCCAGCCCCATACGATAGGTAGTCCGATGTAGCGCATCATCCAATCATTAACAGTGGTTTTACCACCCCATACAATCTTAGAAGATTTCTTCTCATCAGGCATAATACTACTTCATACCCTTCCCTACTATTTAAGAGATTGCCGGAGAACCCTTAAGTAGCAATCTAACGCCTTCAAAAGTGTGCTATTAACTGACTGGGCTGAACAAGAAGGGCATACCCTGTCTGTAAAGGGTGGAAGTTTGCTCATTGAGAATCCGGACCCCGTGACTTGGGCCAATGCCCAATTGCTTAATCAGGTTTATTTGCTCCGATGGCGATACCGAAGTTGTCGGATTTGCGGTAGTGATTTTGATATTTCTGAGGGAGGATTTGCTTATACTTGTCCTTCGTGCCAAAAGTTGGAGGTGCCTCTATGAAGAACATCGGGAAAGTGAAACTCACCATGACGAAAGATATGATAGTTACCGTTCATGCTGATGTCCACATGAAGGACATAAATGACCGAGATGACCTATATTTTGTGTTGTTCAATATCATGGCTGAACCTTTGCGACTGTCTTTGGGAGTGGTAGGGAACTTCTTTGAAGAATTGGAAAGAGTGGCTGGTTCTGACCCCACAAAGTTGGCACATCTGATAGATACGGAACCGGACACATACATGAAATTAGTGCAAAGACATTATAGCGAACTGGTGCAAGCCAACAATGAGGAGAAAGTCAAGGTGCTGTTAGATAATCAAAGAGATGCAGACATGGCCCGCATGGTGCTATCAAGCCTCCTCCAAAATAAACACTACATCCAAATCACCACCTATCACATTCCCGGCGAGGAGTCTGTGGTGAAGGAACAAGAGGTGCCCACCGAAACTTTAGCAGCGGAATTGAAGGTCATGCTGGACATCACCAAGAAGTGGGAAGGTTTTGACCTTGAGCAATATGTGGCTCAAATGGCAGGGGGACAAGTTCAATGAATGAGATGCAACAGATGGATTTACGAGAAGTTATCGCTGATGGGATAAAGGAAGATAGAGAAGTAGGAGGCTACCTCATGCGCTATACCTTCCTTGACCAAGCATTGCTAAATGAAGATGCAGAATTGGTGGTTGCATTCCAACAACTTGCCGACACGCATGACTTTCACTTTGACCGCCGAATCATGAACGATGGATTGGCAACTGTTCCCCAATTTGACTTTGTTTGGGTGGGAGGCTTGACCACTTTTACTGAAAGTTTGTTCCCGATGCGAGAGATGCTCTTAGAAACCATTGGTGAGAAAGCCATGCTTTCGCACATTGTTTTCCTACCCTCGGATTTTGTTTGGGATGGAGGCGAGGAGGAATGACGGATGAAGATAGAACCCACATACTTGGCCACATCATAGATTATGGCACTCATAAAGAAGGGGTCTGTGCAGACAATTGTTGGTGTAAGGAGGGACAAGAATGAACAGCGAAAACGAGGCATCCGAAGATGTGGCACCAGTAGTTATGGATTTGCGTGAAGCCGTTGCCCATTACGCCGATACCGAATACCCACCCATTGGCTATATGTTGCGCTACACTTTTGGAGAGCCAAAGGTTCTTCCCGAATCTCATCCACTATGGGAGCAAATGAAACTCATTGCAGTGGGTCGGGGCCTCAAACTCAATAGACGAGTCTTGGCTTTCCAAGACCAATCCTTCGCACAGTATGAGATGACTTGGGAAGGGGACCTCAAAATATTGGCGGATTCCGCCGAAGCCACCACGAAACTTGTTGAGGAGTGCATGGAGCGTATGGAATTGCGCCCAAGCATGACCTTTGGATTCGTTGGCCCACAGCATGAGCCATCAGAAGATGATGTATTCTGAGTCAGTTATGCCGAGGCCCATGTGTTCGGGCATCGTAGTTATCGCTCCAAATATATGTGAATGGACGAGATGTTCCGAGTTGAACATAATGACCTGACCTCTTGAAATAGTAGGCGAGTCGCTTTGGTGTGCGGGCTAACTTTCCCCACACCCGGCGAGTGTATAGATTCGTGATGATGGTTCGGGGGTCCATTGGTTCTCCGACCTCTTGCATATAGTGGTCAATGTCCTTTTCCAATCGCTGACTGAATACTATCCCTTTGCGGCTCATACTATACCCACAGTGCCGACCCTATTTATACTTTTGGGTCTGAGAAGTCACATTCCGCGCCCAAGACGCTTCAATTCAGCGCGCAAACAGCGGCCGAGGAACATTCCGGTTTCTTGGTCTTTGGAGTCCACAATCATGACTTTCAAGTGCTTGTCGCCATCGTCTTCAAAGACGAGCAGGTTGCCACTCCCAATATCAATACGATACTGCATAGTAATGCAGGGTCATCTTCTCTATTTCAAGGTTCCCATCAGTAATGCTGGGGAACATAGGATTCGGAATCCCGGTCATAGTGCATCAGAATGAGTTGGGAAGGGTTGCCGCCTTCGTCTTCAATCAGATTTTGAGTCCAGTCCCATACTTGGAGGAAGGAAGTCAAGACAGGTGTTAGGCCCGTCACATAGAGAACCATTGCGTCTGCGTAGTCGCCCTGCACAGAATTAAGAAAGTCGGTGGTGTGCTGGATGTGTCCGAGGAAGTCCAATGGCTTCTCCACATTGCCCTCAAAAATGAACTGGGTGATAGGCTCGCCGTCCTCATCGTTGATTTCATGACGGCCGGGGCCGCATAGACCTACGGTGACGATTTTTCTATCCACGAATCTCAACCCGTTCAGTTAAACTTGCGGCGGTGCATAGTGAGCCATGCCTCTCCGCCAGCCATACAGGAGTCAAAGAACTCGCCAATGCTCATGTTCTCAACCTCTCCGTTAGCAACGAGGAAGTCCTTAGCGAGATTGGTTCCCTGTCCGAAGATAGGGCCTTCGTGGGGCATCAGCACGGTTCTCATGCCGATATGAACCTCATCACGGCCCGGAATGCTCAGGGTGATTTTAGCGTTGGAAGCGTCAGGGACGACACCCATGCCTACGGTGGTGTTGCTTCGGTCCAGCATCCATCGGTTCTTCACCAAGTCGTAGTATCCAATCTTGGTGCCATCGGGGGCATCAACATAGATTCGGTCAGCAAGCCCACGCTCGCCATCCTTTGTCCACCTGTTAGTGGAAAAGTCATCCTTGGTTTCAATCTCAACATTCACAGTCGCGGTCATATCCCTTCCACATGACTTTCACCTATTTAACCTTTCAGGATTGGCCCCTAATCTAACCGGACTTCTCGCCATTCAACCTGTCCCGCTTTGATTAAATCTCGGATACGCCGCTGCTTAGAAGATAATTGGCTCTTGCCCGACTTCACATCCAGTAAGACTATCTTGCCGGTGGTCAAGTTTTCCACCTTGTCGGCTCTCCAATCAAACACCATGTAATCAATTGGCTGGCCCAAGAAAACCCAATCCTCGGGTCGCCAATGTTCATCTATCCCTTCCGCTGATACGAATGGGGTCCATTTCTCAAGAAGTTGGCCTCGGGTGGTGTGAGCCGATGCCGCCCGTCCTTTCTGATGGAGGACTTCATCTTTGAGGTTAGTTATCTCCAACTCCAAACTTACTTGCTCGGTTTCCAAGTCTTGAACCTTCAAGTTTTGAACTGAACCATAGTCCCTCCAAGTTTCAAGGTCCGTGTGTAGGGCATTCATATCTTCTCTCAAATCTTCAATGATGCCTTCTAAGTCAGGGCCACTCACAGGTAGTGACCATCTCATCATGTAGCCTACTTTGAGTAAGCACCATAATTCCCATATAGCGGGAAGCATGAAAGCAATACCGAGGGCGATTATGGCCGTAGCCTCATCCATAAGCAATCAGGGGGCGATTTCCCACTTAAAACTACTCGTTCAGGTCGTCCTCTTGAGGGTTGCCCGGATTGAAGCCAAAGTCGGCGCACATCTCTTTGAATCGGTTGCGAATAGTCACTTCGGTGACCCCTGCGGCCACTGCTACTTCTCGCTGAGTCCTGTTATGACCCTTCAACATGGCGGCAAGATAGACAGCCGCCGCCGCGATTCCCGTTGGTCCGCGTCCAGCCATCCCGTTGGCCTTCTCGTTCTCATGCACGAGGCGCAAGGCTCGCACCTGCACCATTGTTGGAAGGTTGAGTGAGGAACAGAAGCGTGGAACATAGCCGTGTGGTTCTGCCGGAGGCACCTTGATTTTGAGTGCTTTGACGATAGCGCGGTATGTGCGTCCAATCTCCTTACGGCCTGTGCGCGAATAGTGACCGACTTCATCCAAGGTTCGGGGTGCATCAGCCATACGGCATGAGAGATAGAGTGAAGCGGCCACTACACCTTCAATGGAACGCCCACGCACTAACTTCATCTTCACCGCATTCTTGTAGTGGCGAGCCGCAGACTCCTTGATTGTTTGGGGCAAGCCCATTTGTCCAGCCAACCGTTGAAGTTCGGCCAAAGCCACGACAAGGTTGCGCTCGGTGGCATCCTTAATTCGGGTTCGCTGATGCTGGCGGCGTAGTCTGTGAATCTTTGAGGCCATGCCCTTTCCAAGCGGGTTTCCCATTGCGTCCCTGTTCTGCCATGAAATGTCGGTGGAGAGTCCACCATCGTGAATCAAATCTGTTTTGGGCATTCCCCAACGCTCGCTCTCCATGCCGGAGCCATCTGCAAACACTCGGTTATCCTTGCCATAATCAATGGTGACGGTGGACTGAACCAGCCCACACTGCTTACAGGTCATAAACCCGTTCTTGTCTTCTTCAAAATCTTGGCTTTTGCATTCAGCGCAGGGTTCCCATTCTTGGGGCTTGACTTCTTTGGGGCTGTCGTCCTTCTCATCCATATCTTCACCCTTTGTTGTTCACCTATTTAAGCGTTTGCATTCCTTTAAGTAGGGTTCAGGGTCTTGAAGTCTTTTTGACCTCAGAACCCGGAGGCTTAGTCGTTCCACAATTACTGAATGGGGCTGACCCTTAATAAACCTTGGGGTGTCTTGCATCACTTCTCACGGAAAGGATGTTCGGCATCGTATGTGCGCCCTGTGACTCCAAAGACATAGACCTCATGGCTTCGGTTCCGCATCAGGCTTCCCGTCATGGTCTTGCCGAGGGTCTGAAACCTCTTGTCTATTTTGAGATTGCTGGTAATCTGCCGAGCCGAAGGCGCATTTCGCAAGCGGCCCAATAATTTCTGACGCAATTCATCAACGCCAAAGCCTCGGTTCTCAGTTTTCATGAGGGTGAGAATGCTATCAATCCACTTCTGTCTGCTACTTCCAACCATCTTAATCACTTCTAAAGTCCAATCCAAATTGTTCTTGCGCCAACATGACTTTCACAGCCTTAATGTGCTTACAGTCATGCTTGAAGCGCAGGTGATTTGGACAATCGCACTTCATAGTTGGATTGAAGTTAATGACCGTGTAGTGCTTTCGTGGCTTTGTATCTCCAACCACAGTCCATCGGACTTCTGAGTGTTTCACGACTCTCCCATCCATAGCAATATTCATACCTCTCTTATCGCGTCCCGGCATACCCTAACGATGGGCTTTTCACCTATTTAACCGTTCACACCCATTCATCGGTGAAGGATTCATCATAGCCGGTTGCTTCTGAATCCATCTCGGGAACCACCGCCTCGGAAGTGGCCTCCGAGATAGCCCGAACCAAATCTCCGAAGGTCATATCGTCAAGGTTTCCACTCAGAAGGCCACCCAATATGTTTCCGAAATCTTCGTTGAGTTGTCCCAGTAAGTCTTCGGTGGAAGCGGCATCTTCAAAGTTAGTCGTCCGCTCTCCCTCTTGGACTTCTTTCAACACTTGTTGCCACCCTACGGTATCGGCGTATTGGGTATCGTCTATCAAGGCAACGATGGCCAGCCTCTTTCTTAGCAGGTGAGCCACAATATCCTCTTTCTCAATATCCACATTGTCTTGATTCAAAATCTCCATGATTTCCACAGGGAGTCTTGGCACTGGATACCAAGCCACGCTAACTTGAAACATCTCGTCCCTCATTTTCTTGTAGCCGACCATTGCGAGAGTCATTATGTAGGGTTGTGCATTCGCAGGGTTAATCCCTACTATGGGAACTGTATCGGCTGCATCTAAGCCCAATTCATCTGCCATCAAGTCGGCGTGTTCTTGTAGGTAATCTCCGGCACCTTCGTCAAGGAAAGCGAGATATTCTTCGTGGAGTCTATCAAACTCGTTCGGGTCGCTCATATCATCACCATTCGCTTTTCACCTACTTAAGACCTTCTCACACTTCTTTCCAATATATGCGTGGGACGCCTACCATACGCTCTCCATCCACTTCCATTTCTTTCCAAAATGTGATGAACTTAGATAGTGATATGGCATAGGTCGTTCCACCAAACTCCACCGCAGGGGATATTCCGCTGGCAACTTCATGCCCCTTCTTGGCCACACGCTTGAACTCCTCCACAGAACAGATGAAGTAGCCATTGTGATAGCGTCCACCTTCCACCATTTCAGGAGGGCAGTTCAGGGTAATATCTTTCTGCACCTTCTTCTTGCGAACTCGTGGCTGTGTCTTGGCGGCCAGTCCTTTCACTTCATTTCGTAAGTCATGACCACAAGCACCACACTGGGCGAAAGAGCCAGTATCGTCTTCTCCATACTCAATGTTGAATACAAAGTCCGAACTTCTTAGGGACCATTTGGGAACCACAGCATTGATACGACGGTCATATTGCACAATATCACTACATGAAGGACAGAATACCGTTAAAGGGACGGCGGTTGTGGAACTGCCCATTGTGCGTTCATAGGTATGTGGGTCATCAGGCAACTCATACAATTCGTGGCCACTCATTCCCTGTCCTTCAGGAACATCCTTCACACTGGCCATCATACATAGTTATGAGGATAGCACCCACTTAACGATTCCGGAAAAATAGATGGGCGAATGCAAAACCACAAAAGATTGAGAGCCATATTGTAGTTCCCTCTCTATTACCTTGTAATAGAGAGGGAAAAGGACTCTCTAAAACTTTCACTTCTTCGGCTTCACTCCATCCAGTATTCTCAATGGCCACACCTTGCAGGGTTGCCTTCCGTTTGGCACCCTTCCCACAATAGACTTTCTGATTGCCCCACTGGTAGCAATCCTTCCCTACTTTTCGGACAGGCATAACTTTCATTTGAACCTCCGACTACTTAATATGGGTGATACCAAGGTAGGCTTTCTATGTCGTTACCGGATGATGCGGTTCCCATTCACAACGAGGGATTTCTCCGATTGGTGGAGGTAATGGGTGACGACCATGCGGTTGTTCGTGCTGCTCGGGTTTCCTATGGCGAAGAAAGCAAAGGTGATGAAGCAGACCGCAGACTCGTCAATTACATGATGGAGCATGAGCATGGAACTCCATTTGAACATATCAATTTCACTTTCCATATCAAGTGCCCGCTCTTTGTGGCCCGTCAATGGATGCGTCACCGCATCGGGTCCTTCAATGAGATTAGCGGAAGGTATGTGGAGATTAGTGAAGGCTTCTATCAGCCTGATGTATGGAGAGCCAATGTGAATCCTCGGAACAAACAGGACTCTATCGGCATCAATTGGGGTGAAGATTTAGACGATATTGAAGAAGTATTCGCCGACGCCATAGAGAAAGCGCACGGAGCCTACAACCATTTGTTGCAGTTAGGGGTGGCCCGAGAACAAGCAAGAATAGTAATGCCGTTGGCCACATATACCGAGTTTTATTGGACAGTCAATGCTCGTTCCTTGTTCAACTTCATACGATTGAGGATTTCTCCTGATGCACAGAAAGAAATTAGGGATTACGCAGAAGTTTTGTTGGAGATTGGAGAGGAAACCGCTCCTTGGTCCTTTGCAGCCTTCCGGAAGAAGTATTCGGTGTAATCACCACTTCCCAATGGGACATTTTTCTGACTTCATCCGTGCTTTGAGCCGGATATTACACCCACATAACTTACAGTTGGTGAACAGGATGCTGGATTCGGCATGGGGGCATCTCTTACAAATCCCAATCCGTTGGATGTAGGTTTTCTCGTCCGCTTTATCGCTCATAGACTCTTTTAATGCGTGTCCGCTACTTCAAAGTTCCGGAGATAGTCATTAAGTAGTGGGACCGAGAAATAATGCGTATGAGTGCGGTCAGCAATGCTTTCAATTACTTTTCTGATACGCCGGTAGCGGTTCCGCTGGTCTTAGGTGCCAGCAACCGGACATTTAACGCAGTCCCCGGTGTCGGACTTTTTGGCAGACTATTGGGCACACAAGTAGCCCCGGAACTCGTTGAGAAGATAGCGAAAGAGAATGCCGATGACTTAGCAAAGGTAGCCGCGAAGCAATCTTTGGAAGAAGGCTTGCTTCCCGGTATGACCAAGGCTGAGAAGCACACATGGAAAAGGAATGCTATTGACGCGGCAGTGGAAAGTGGAGATGGACTCGTCACCCCTGCTCAAGCAAGTAGGATGGTTACAAAAGAGGCTATGCAACTCACACTTACAAGAAATACCGTCAAAGCAGCCGTAGTCCTCGGAGTAGGATTCGTTGTTTGGAAGTTTGGAGCAGGGTTTGTTGGAACGGTGGGAAGCCTTTTGGGAGAAGCGGGTTCAGCCGCAGCGGAAAATGTGATAGACTGGATGGGCGATAACCCATTGCTGGCCACTGCCGGAATTGGTCTTGGGATTCTCTTTGTAGGTGGATTGGTTCTCACCGCTTTGGCCCCATCTATGGCCGCAAAGAAGGCGAAAGATAAGGTTACTCAAGGAGATGAGGCTTGATGGCCGATGCTCTCTCAACACTTTCAATGATTGAAGATTATGGATTGCCCTTAATCTTACTCTTGGGTGCTATCTATGCACTCTATCGTTTCATGGTGTTCGCCCTCTATGAAGTCAAGAATGAGTTTGGCGCACATCATCGTAAAGCCAAGGAAGATATGCAAGAAGTGAAAATCCTACTGGCGGAAATTAAAACCGAAATAAATGTTCTTCTGCGGGAGAAATAGTGGGTGATTACTTGACCAGTTGGATGCAAACGGGCAAATCTCCGGGCCAAACATGGTATGGTTATGGTGGTCAGGGTTGTAACACCAATTTCAAAACTGCCTTAACAGTCCGTAATACTGAGGGAATGCCTCGGACACTGGACCGCATCACGGCAAAAGGGCAAACGGAGTTTGTCTATCCTCAAGTGGGCAATGGCGACAAAGTAGGAATTGATGTTCAAACTTTTGGAGAGGGTAGTAAGGGTAAGAGCGATAAGGTTACCGTAAGTCTTCGCGCCATCAATTTAGGCTACATGATAGGAAAGATGGAGAGCCTTCTTGCTACTAAAACAGATGAAGAACAGGCAGCCATCGTCAAAAACACAGACTTGTTTGTGGAAGAACTGATGTCCACACTCTCCCCTTCCTCGCTTGTGGTTACCCTCCGTTCTCTCACAATCAACACGGATAATGATGGTATGGGCCGGATAGAGATATTCGTTGAACCTGAGTGGCCACCCGGTCCTTTGTTTCTAAACTGCCACTATGGATATTCCGCTGGCGGTGAGAGGGATGATTGGGACAAGTCATTGGAGTTGTTCTTTACCGAAATACTTCCACTGGTCGTGGATTTGGCACTCGTAGCCGTTATAGTGTTAGCCAGTTGCGCCGGTCCGCAAGCGGCCGCCGTTTGTGCCCCCGCGATTGGAGCCGGACAAGCCCTGCTCGTAGCAGAAATCGCCTATGTTCTTCACCGGATGGCCGAAGATGGATACGGAACGATAGACGAGAATAAGTATGACTGCCGATTTCCCATCCCCGGAGGATTCAACCACACCTATTCACTCAACTTGGTGGAAACAATTGAAAACAAACTCACTCCTATTATCCGGGCTTCTCCGGTCCTTGAAAAAGTCGGTAATGAAGCCACCTCCAACCCTGCCGTTAGCGCGTCTATGAGTCAATCACAGGCGGTGAGCAGTGTATCAGGAACAAATCAAATGGTTCTCCTTATGTTGGTATTGGTGGGAGCCTACTTCATTATGGCAGGTGATGAATGATGAGTTTCAATTACTTCCCGTCTGTGTCGCCTTACTCCTATGTGTATGGTGCTGAAAGTCAAAGGTTTGAGGCCGAATGCCCTTGGGATTATGAAGATGTTACATGGGTAAAAGAAACTGACCCCTATGGGGATGGATGGAAACAGAAGAACCCTGCACTCCTGTGCGCCTCGCGCCACCGAATGAGAATCGGGATACGAGGGAAACCCGAAGACCAAGTTCCTCTTGAGTCCTCGGTCATCATTTCTTTTGCCGCAAAGGACACCAGTGGGTTGGGTAGCAGTTATCACTACGATGATACAGGAAGTCACAGCGGGACTGTGAAAATCACATATCGTGATGAAGATGGAGGCTCAAAAGTTATTGCCGACGACACGATTTCCGGAGTGAAAGGCACGGGCGGTTGTCCTAATGAAAATTACAAGGAGTATCTCTTTGACCGGGCTGGGAACTATCACATTGAAGCCTGTGTCGGAAAGTCTTCAGGAAGTTGTGGCAAACCTAAAGGTTGTTACGAATACGACATCTATGTTCCTCCAAAAGAGGAAGAAGACGAGGACGACACCTTCACACCCACTGGGGATAATACACCCCAAGGTGGAAGTGGTAGTGTTACAACTTCGGCGCAACCTTCCAGCATGATGTGGATAGGTATGGTAATTCTTGGAGGGGTTCTCCTATTGAAGAAGTGATGGAACTTTCGTGTGGAGCCAGCGTCTATAATCCCGACACGACGGACCGCGAAGTGATGGAGTGTGAAATCATACTCAGCCCTCAAGCCGTTGGAGTCCTCCAAGGGTTAGCGGAAGACAAAGAAATGTGGCTTTACATCATGGTAAAAGGTGGAGGTTGCTCGGGTTACATCTATGATTTAGAATTGAAAGAAGAAAAACCCAGTGAATCACACCAAGTCATCACCCAAGACACTATCCGTATGGTAGTGCATGAATTAGATTCTTCCCTCCTCTCAGGGATGATGATTGATTACGAGGATAAGTTAATGGGTGG